>OBZU01000417.1_pt1 | contig 13592 bp, 14 predicted proteins | sample 1495561 | NCBI WGS metagenome assembly OBZU01 (sample SAMEA2580250, study PRJEB22360) | human gut metagenome | biome: human gut; feature: human-associated habitat; material: faeces | place: Denmark | collected 2008/2010 | reverse complement strand
CACACTAAGTTCACTCATTTCAAAGAAATGTTCGCCGCCGAATCGTTGAGCCGCGAGGACTGCCTCCGAAACTTTGGAGACACCTAGAATGGTCATCTTGCCAGAAGCATTAATGACTTCTTTTAAGTGGAATTTTTCGTAACTATTCATTATTTTCTCCTTTATAACAAACCAAAGAATGAAGTGACCAAACTAACTAAGACAATCGTGCCGATAATGATACCGTAACGTGGGCCTTTTTTTACCATGAAAAAATAAATAGCCATGACTGCTGCTAAAGGAAGTAAGCCTTTCATAATTTGATCTAGGATATCTTGTAAAACAATCGTGGCACCGCCAGTAACTTTAAACGTCATCGGGCTAGCAATTTTAACATAACTCGCACTTAAAGCGCCCATCATCATCATTCCTAAAACATTTGCTGAATAAATGACTTGCTTAATTTTGCCGTCTTTTAACAAACTTAAGATTGAATTACGCCCTAATGTATAGGACTTATTTACTAACGTCCAACTGATGTATAACGTAATGGCTGTGTACAGAACCAACGGACCGATACTTCCAATCACGTTACCTCCTTTAGCCATTGGAATAAAAATGGAAATGATTAACGGCATTAATGCTGCCCAAATAATCGAATCGCCAATCCCAGCCAGCGGACCCATCAGCCCAGTTTTAATCGATGTGATCGCCGTATCAGAGATCGCTGCGCCATTGGATTTTTCTTCCTCCATAGCAATTGCAATCCCTTGAATGGAAGCCCCTACTGTTCCTTCAGTATTAAAAAAATTCAAATGACGTTTCAGAGCTTCTTTTTGTTGTTCTTCATCGTCTGCGTAAAGTTTTTTAATTGCAGGAATCATCGATGCACAAAAAACTAAACTTTGAAGACGTTCATAAGAATTTGATAATTCACAGCCTAGTTGATAAATCCAAAAGGCTTTGGATAATTCTTTTTTAGTAATTTTTTTCTGTTCCAATTGTTGTTCATTTGCTTGTGTCATTTGTTCCATTATGCTGCCTCCTCACTCAATGCCTTGTTTCTAACTAAAAAGGCAATACAGATTCCTAAAATAGCGACGGCCATAACTTCTGCGCCAAAATATACTACTGCAACAAAACCGATTAAAAAATAAGGAATCAAATTTTTCTTGCCAATTACCATAATTGTTAAGGCGAATCCTAACGCTAGTAAAATACCACCCATTACTTCAAAGCCGTGCATCAACCATGCTGGGATAACTTCTAAGACTTTATTCACCACGGATTGACCAAAAAAGTTCGCCGCAAAAACCAAAGGAAAGCGAATTAAAAATCCCGCTAAAGCTGGATAAACAAACGCAGCTCGGTAAATCCCCCCATAATTTAACTCTTCTGCATATTTATCAGCCATATGCACCCACGTCGCATTGATGGTCCGCCGTAATTGATCCATAAAGACGCCTAACACACCAAAAGGAACAGCTAGTGCAACAGCCGCCTCGGCATTCATTCCCACACCTAAAGCAATTGGAATCGCAATTGCTGAAGCTAAAGCCGGATCACTAGGCACATTGCCGCCCGGTGTGGAGGTGACTCCTAGATAAACAAGTTGAATCCCCGCACCTACAACCATTGCTTCACTAAGTTTTCCTGTTGCTAAACCAGCCACCAACGCTGCACCTAATGGCTGAGACAGCATGCCTGAAAATGTGTACCCAAAACGCAAACGTGCAAACCAATAATAAAGTCCCATAATAATTGAAACACCTAAAACGCCCATATGATTCTCTCCTTTTTCTCTGATTATAGTGATTGATATTTTTCAATTAATTTTTGAATTGGTAGGGGATTTTCTTCGGGAATCGCTTGGAAGAAAACATGGATGCCCTTCGTTAAAAGTTCAGTCAAAATTGCAACATCTTCTTCAGATAAATTGATATTTTTTAAAACATTTTTCCGATTTGGTCCGCCACCTAAGCCACCAACTTGAATCTCCTCTTTAATAATTTCTTGGTCCACCATCGCTTTTAAGGTCGTTAAATCTGGCACTAAAAATAACACCTTTTTCTCTTCCTTTTCTTGCGATTCCCAATATTCTTTGGCACTTTCAATCCCTTTAATTACTACAGAAACCCCTGGAGGCGCTGCCATTAAATAAATACTTTGTAAAAATTCATCTTGCTCTAGTTCATCACTCACTACCAAAATTTCATTTGCACCTGATTGTTGTAACCATTAGTCACTACTTGTCCATGGATTAAACGGCTATCAACTCTTGTTAATACGATTTTTGACATTCTGTTCACCTGTACTTTCTTATTTTGGAATTTCTAAAATTTGACAACTGTCTACTGCTGCTTGTTGAATCATCTCTGCATCTTGTAAACGAAACCCAGGACCACTTTGTTTCATGACGGATTCTAATAATAACGATGTGCATAATCCTGACACGATCAGGAGGTCATAATCTTTTGATAAACGTAATGCAACGTTACTAGGTGTGCCACCTTTAACATCTGTTAAAATTAGCAGTTGGTTGTGCCACGTTAACTGGTCAATTTTTTCTGTGACTCGTTCTAAATAATCCCCCAGTGAATCCTCTGCTTGTAATGCAACTTCATGTACATTTGTGACTTCTCCAACAATCATCTGGACGCTTTTGACTAATTCCAAGCCCCAACCATTGTGTGTTAAAAGTAAAATTGGTTCATTTTCCATAAACAAACTCCTTTGCTAATTAATCATTTTATTAAAAGCAATAAGTGTGCCAACTTTCATTTCCGTTTGAATTAAGCCTTTTCAAAGAGCAATTCATAAATATAGCGCACTTCCAAAGGTGGAATCAACAGATTATAGGACACTTCAAGCGGTCGAAACGCCATTTTTATGACAGATACAGCTTCTGGCAACTCTCGATATGACACTTCATAAGCTGTCGGGTCATATTCTGGATTCAACAATTGCCGTTCTAACATACAAGCACAATGAATGATAAAACGAAGTAAAATCTTTTCGTCACTTTTTATTTTAGTTTGCAAGCAAATGTCTGAATAAATCTTAGCTAATTCGATTGAAATGGTTGTAGGATTCAAAACCGTTAGTAAGTCTGTAATAGCTTCGATTGATAATCCTTGAATATATTTAGCTGAAACTTTTTTTAGTAACTCTTGGTTTTGTTTTTCTTCTAAATGATGGCCTAATAATTCGAAAACTAGCTGAATGCCCCGCTTCGATAGTAAATCTTGTAAAGAAATAAACGGAATATCTGGCACTTCTGTCTTTACGGTGCCAATGATACCAACGATTTTCTCTTCTTTTCGAACAAAAGAATGCAAGCGATCAATGTCTTCCACTTCTCTTTTCTCTAAAGTAATGATGCGTACATTCGTTAGTAATTCATTGGGAAAAGTTTTTAGTAACAACTGTTCAATTTTAATAGCAGTCCCCATGCCAGTTAGACAGGAAATAATGAGAACTTTTGCCTCGTTGAAGCGACCTTTACTGCAAATCAAGGCGCGATGATTTTTTTCTTTTAAGACTGGTAATAGATACTCAAACGCCGTCGATTCATAAATGACTTCTCGGGCCACTTCTAGCAATGTTAATAGATTGATATTGCTAATTAGCAGCACTTCCATTTGAAACGTTTGACTGATAGCATTACCAAAGTAAACCAGGGAACCGATGTCCACCATTAAAATAATTTTTTTATACTGATTTTGCTTTACAATTGTACGGACTTTTTCTAATGTTTCTTCCACTGATTGATTAATCGGCATATCAACTGCACGCATGACCGTTGTTGAAAACAGAAGGTTGGTGTACTCAACCATGCTACTGGCCGTCGCGGCACCATGTGCAACGACGATAACGCCACAGTTTTCTTCATCTGAGTGCGCTCTTTTTTTAGCTGTGACTTTACGAATAAATAGATCGAAAAAGAGGATTTCCGTATCAGCAAAAGAAATCCCAAACAATGTTTGTAGAAAGTCCACCATGGTCTTAGCAGCTTGATACTGGGTTACTTTGCCAGAATAGATATTTTTGGTATCTGAATAAAATGTTTCATTCATTTGTGCAGAATAAAAAACAGCAGAATAAAGGTGGACAATTAAAATATTCTGGAAATCCTCTGTCAATTTTTCTTGGATTAATTGTTCAAAAAAGACAATGGCTTCTTGAATTTTTGGCTGCAATGTTTCGTCAATGGCCTCTATGGCTAGCGGTTCTTGAGCAAAAATATCCATATCATAAAGTTGCTCGACTTTGTTTTGCATGATTGCTAGCGCATCCTCTGTCGAAAGAGTTAATTTTTTCAAATCCGCATATTCTTTCAATAGAAAATTATAAAAACGATCATTTTTCAGACTTTCCGATTTGAGTAACTCTTGACTGCTTAAATAAAAATGGTTGTATTGAATCGTGAGGCCATCGTTAGGTATCCACTCATTAAAAGCCAGCAGACTTTCTACATCAGGTTGCTCTTTGACTGTCCCCTCGTTTGCTTCAATGCAAATAGTTTCCGTTAATTGATCGAACACTTCTAAATAGGCTTGTGCGCTCATAAATTGAATCGCCGCTTTCAATTCGCCAACGTTGGCTTCAAAATGAGTAAACGTTAATTGTTTCAACGCCTCATAACGAATATGGATATTCTTTTGAATCCGTTGACTTTCTTCTAAGAAAAAGGACAAAATCAATTGAATTTTTTCTTTCATAGAGCGCTCGGCTAAAGCTGGAATGGCTAATGTCACAGGAATCCTTCTTAAAAACGTTTTCAAAAAATGTTGATTGACTGCTTCGGTTGTTGCAAAAATAAATTTTATCGATACATTTCTTTGTTTTTCGGCTTCGCCCATCCGTGTAAAATACCCTTTATCCAAAACTGTAAACAATTTTTCTTGGCCTTCGCTCGTTAATCGATGGACTTCATCTAAAAATAAAAAACCGCCATCTGCCAACTCCACTAAGCCTTTTTGGTCATTGACGGCACCAGTAAAACTGCCTTTTTTATAGCCAAACAGATGCGAAGTTAATAATTCTGGATTGTTGAAATATTCTGCACAATTAAAATAAATAAACGGGACTTCTTGGTTCATTTTAACTTGATAAAATTGGTGTAATTGTTCTGCAATTAAGGTTTTCCCCACCCCAGATTCTCCAGTAAGTAAAATATTCAAGCCATTAGGCGGATATAAAATAGCGGCTTTCAACTTCTTGATGGCGTCTGCTAAGCTCCCATCAAAACCAATTACGTTCGCAAATGGATTCATTTTCAGTAGCTGCTTTTTCTTATGTATCTGTTCTGTCTGTTGATAGATGTCCTCTTGCAGCGAAGCGGGGGAATCGTAGCACGTGCTACTTTTAAAAAAAGGAAACTGTTCCTCTAAGTAGTCTTTATCAAAAAATAACACCGGTCTTGATTTAACTTTAACGACTTGGTCTTTTCTCACTAATTCTGAAAGCTCTTCACTAACAGCGGTTCGGGTATAGCCAGAGGCCTGACTTAATTGCGAAGCCGTTGCGGGCAACAAGGTTTCTTTGCTACTTGGATTTTGTACGTGAAACTGTTTTAACGCTTGATGAATATTATCAATTCTCATAGTCTTTTCCCCATTTCTTTTTTGATCCAAAAGTTAATTTATTATACATTAAAACGGAAGCGGTTTCTTATTTACCATAAAAAAATCAAGTCTTTAACCAAAAGATTAAAGACTTGATTTTTATTCTCCGTATTGTACAAGTTGTGTATTTTCACAATGAAAGTCCAAGAAATCTTGGATTTTTTTGCCATTGAAGTAGTTATCAATGACTCGCATGACCGCATTGTGGCAAACAAATAGGTAAGTTTCCTCTGAAGCCAAGGCTTCCTCAATCAGGGGATAAATTCGACCCGCGACATCTAGGACTGATTCCCCTTCTGGAAACGGCAAGGAAATCTCAGAACGATTTTCTTGGAAAGCCGTTGTTTCAATCGGTTCACCATCATAAATGCCAAAATTCATCTCAATTAAACGAGGTTCTGTTTCAATCGTCAATTGATTTCGTTCCGCAATTTTACGTGCTGTTTCTTGCGCCCGTTTTAAAGGGGATGCCAGTAAACGGTCGATTTGAATTCCTTGTTTGGCAATTTTTTCAGCTACCAATTCCGCTTGTTGATAGCCTTTTTCGGTCAATTGCGCTTCCGCATGACCACAAATTCTACGGGCCACATTATAATCTGTTTCACCATGTCTCACTACGTACAGCATTTTTCCACCTCAGTTTTTTGTCTTGTGTCTATTTTATCTGAAATTTGGTCACAATAACACCCTATTTAGCGGTAACTTTCTGGTAATTTAAATTTGCCTTCTTGCTCAAACTGTTCACCTACTTGGAACAAGAGATCTTCACGTCCACGAGCAGCCAACAATTGAATACCTAAGGGTAACCCCGTTGCTGTCACATGTGTGGGCAAGCTGATGGCTGGTTGTCCTGTCAAGTTCGCTAGTTGAGTATACGGTGTTAGCTGTAAACTTTTATCAAAATAATCATAGATTAATTCAGCTAACTCTGCTTCTGTTAATTCTGCTGCTTGCTCCATTCGTTGACGAATGTGCTCACTTTGCAAATCTTCGTTAATTTTTGGTGCTGAAAAAGCCGTTGTTGGGGATAAAAACAGATCAAATTTTTGAAAAAGTTCTTCCATCGTTACTGCTGCTTGATCCCACAACTGTAATGAATGAACATAGGTGGCTGCTGGAATCTTTTGGCCAAATTGATGCATGGTCCATGAAAAAGGTTCGATTTCTTCTTTACGAATTGGGCGCCCGAGCCCCTGTTGAATGCTGTTCATCATTGCTGTAGTTTCTGCGCCGTTCATTTGATAATAGGAGCGAATCAGCGCTGCACCATCGACTGGATAAGGAATCTCAATGATTTCATGACCAGCGGCTGCCAGAAAATCAGCCGCTTGTTTCGCCGCTTGTGTTGCTTCTGGCGAAATCCGTGAGCCGATAGGCGAAGCGGTACACAGAGCAATTTTTAGCCGTTGTTTTTTAGTGTGTGTTTGCCATTCTGCCAAGGGCGCTTGGTAGGGGGCGCCACTGTGGCTACCACGTAGGCCATAAAATAACGCTTTGGTGTCTCTCATAGAAATAGTCAACGCAAAGTCAATCGAGGCACCTTGCCAGCCTCGCCAGCCTTCTGGGCCGACAGGCATGGAGCCACGGCTAGGTTTTAAGCCAATTAAGCCACTAAAAGAGGCGGGAATTCGGATGGAGCCACCGCCATCGCTAGCGCCGGCGATAGGAACAATCCCGCTAGCGACAACTGCGGCAGCGCCGCCACTGGAACCGCCTGGCGAATGTTCCAGGTTCCAAGGATTGCGGGCTGGCCCGTAAAGCGCAGGATCCGTAATATTTTTAAAGCCAAACTCTGGAGCGTTGGTTTGTCCTAAAGGCATCAAGCCAATCGTTTCTGCTTGTTTGACAAAGTTAGAGGTCGTTGTTGCAGTACTATTTTTAAAAAGTTGCGAGCCGGCCGTTGCTGACCACCCCGCTTTTTCTTGGCCTAACATTTTCAATGGAAATGGCAAACCAGCAAATAGTGTGTCCTGCTGTTTATTTTTTTGATAAGTTGCTTCTGCTTCTTGGCTGTCAAAGGTTACAAAGCCATTGATCTTTGGATTTAACTTTTGGACTTTTTTCTCAATATCCTTTAAGAGTTCTATGCGACTTACTTTCTGTTCTTTTAATTGTTGTACCCAATATAGTCCGTCTTTCATACAGACCCACCTCCTATACTATTCCGTATTAGTATAGCATGGTTTTTAGGGGTCATCCTGTGATGGTGATTTTCATTCGTCAAGAGTTTCTTTATTTTAAGTAAATAATTCGCCAATGTAAGGAAGCAACTGCGGATGCAGTTTGTAGCCTTTATACCGTGTATTTTGGATACCTTGTTTTTTAAAGCCCCCTACTTGAATTTTTTTATTTAATTTTGTCAGCTGTTTGGTCATTTTTTTTCGATTATTGGCTGTTTCTTCTGTGTCATATATTAATTTACACAGGCGCTCCATTGGTAAGTGTTCTTTTGGCGTACTATACAAGACAGCCAGTAGTGCACGTTCTGCGGCTGTTAGCTTTATTCCCTCTACATCTAACTTTTCATCTTCTCGTTGGATGGGTTTATTTAATTCTGCCAAAAGGAGATTTTCTCTTAACGTATCCAAAGTCGCATCCAATCGTAACCAATTGAGAATGCCATATTGATAGCTAATGCTCAATTCTTCCGAGGTAGGAATGTCTTCCGAGCGAAGAAACAACGGCGTTTTAACTCTGGCTAATTCCTTTAGATATAAATATTGTTCTTTGCGAGGAATCGTTTCGCTGAGAATGATGGCATCAAATTTTCGATAAAACAAATGACTTTCCTTAATTTCACCAATCAGACACGTCGTACAAAAAACTTGGTGATCTAAATGCTGTAAGCGGTTTTGAAAAGCAGTTTCTGATAAAATATTTTTTGTGATGACCATTATTTTCATTCTTGATTCCTCCTTAATTCTTTTTTAGTTCAAAATTTTCTCAATTTTCGTGTTTTGTTTTGATATATTTAGTATACTGGAAATTTTTCGAATTAAAATTTAGAAATTTACAAGCAAATCAGTCATTAACAGTCATTCCTGTAATCCCCGATTTATAAAGGATTTCCAATAGTCTTATTTAAAAAATGTTTGTTATTTAATCCTCAACGTGCTATTTTTTTAATTTTTTTCTTTTTTATTTAGCTGACAAACGTCAAAAGGTTGGTATTAGCTACCAACCTTTTGACGTTTGTTAGCTACTTTCTCTTGAAATCTTTGGATTTTTTTCTACTTTCACTAAAAAAAACAGCCAAAAATGGCTGTTTCTTTGCTATTTATATTTATTTCATAATATCGATTAAGTCTTTTTTTGAAGCTGCCGAGGCAGGGAAATAGCTAAATACAACCCCGATAAAGACAGAAATCCCAATGGCTAATGAAACGGTCATTAAATCTGGTCGAACAGAAAACGGTAGTGCCATTGAGGCTAAGTAGGCAATAATCATTCCTAAAAGATAACCAGTAATTCCGCCGATTAAGGTCAAGGCAATTCCTTCTGTTAAGAATTACTTTTTAATATCACTGGCTGTCCCGCCCAATGCACGTCGGATACCAATTTCCTTAATCCGTTCTGAAACCGAAATGTACATCATATTCATAACGCCGACCCCAGCAATTACCAGTGAAATGGCCGCAATTGCGGAAATAAACAAGGTTAAATTATTTAATAAAGAGCCCATTTCCTTGATGGTATCTTTAACATTATATTCTTGATATGTCCCGCTGTTTTTCATGGTTCCTTGTTGAGAGAGAGTTTTTATTGTTTCTTTCAATACTTGATCTGGTTGATAGCCAGGTGCTACTGTTAGCTTCAACGTAGATGTATCTTTTAGCTTGCCGAAATAATGTTCATAGGTCTTTTTGGGGAAATAAAGCAATGAGTCATCATTACCTGGACCAATGGCACCGCTGGTATTGGTTGTCACGCCAACAATGGTAAAAAGTTGCTCTTTATATGGAAAAGTTCGATTAACTGCTGCAGTCGGGTCTTGGTAGAGTTCTTTGGCAACCAGTTCATCCACCACCACTGTTTTATCCAGTTTTGCATTGTCTCCATCATTCAGTTGGCGTCCCGCCAACAATTCTTTGGTGGTTTTGTTGGCAAGTTCATAGGTTACGGAAAGATTTTTCGGTCCTGCTTGAAAATTCAGTGTACCTTTTTGGGCGCCATCAACTTCTCTTTGATCAAAATCAATTTTTTCTACGCCAGGAACCATGCGCACGACCCCTAAATCATTGTCGTTAAACATCGCTTGGTCACTAAACATATCCGAAGTGTTGTAGGCCGAAAAAGAAATCTTTTTCACATTTTCTTTTTGTTTTTCAGCGGATAATTTATCGACCATGTCTTCTTTAAAGCCGTTACCGATAGCCACGATGGTAATCACCGAAGCGATCCCGATGACAATCCCTAGCATCGTTAACAAGCTGCGTCGCTTATTTTTCAAAATGGAACGGAAGGCGGTTTTCCAAATAATTGAACGTTTCATGTCAGCACCTCCTCTAAAATCTTTCCATCACGAACTTTAATCAAACGATTGCAGTATTCAATTGTTTCTTCATCATGTGTCACTAAAATAATGGTGACACCTTCATTGTTTAATTGCTGAAAGAGCGTTAAAATTTCTTCCGATGTTTTACTATCTAAAGCCCCAGTTGGTTCATCTGCAATAATAAAACTTGGCCGATTGACAATCGCACGCGCAATGGCCACACGTTGTTGTTGTCCGCCCGAAAGCTGTTTTGGATGCTTCTTGCCTTTATCTGGCAAGCCGACTTTTGTCAGAACTTCGTGGACACGATCTTTGGCTTCTTTTGGGGTTAACCCACTATATAAAAGAGGCAATTCAATGTTTTCTTCAACTGTTAGTGTTTCAATTAAACTAAAATTCTGAAAGACAAAGCCGACTGCTTCATTTCTAATTCGGGATAGTTCCTTATCAGAAAAGTCGCCAATTTCACGGTCTTCAAATAAATACGTTCCTTCAAACTTTTTATCAATAAAGCCTAGCAAATTAATCAAAGTCGATTTCCCAGAACCAGAAGGACCCATAATCGCTAAAAATTCTCCAGCGTCTACTTGGAGGTTAATATCATCTAACACATGCAGTGTTTCTTCTTCGGAATAATAATATTTATGAATATGGGCTAGCTTAATCATTGGCAGCTACCTGAACATCTTGATTATCTTTTAATTCTTTATTGGGATTGGCAATCACTTGGTCTTTCCAATTCAAGCCACTTTTGACAACTTTACGACCTAAATTTGTTTCTGTTTCAATCGGTGTTTTTTTCGCTTTGCCCGCTTTGTAAACATAGACAAATTCTTTTTGGCCTTCTTTTTGGATTGCTGCTGTCGGTATAATCATTTGCTTTTGCGGCACAGCGATGCTAGTAGACAAGCCTTCTGCCCAAGGAAAATCACCTTCTACTGTAAATTGATAACTCACTACTGGATTGCCTTCATTTTTAGCTATTGGGGTTTGCGCAATGGAAACAATTTTGCCTGGCGCTGATTTGCCTGAACCAACGGTCGTCACTGTTACTTCTTCCCCTGTCTGTAATTTATCGTAATCATACTCGGTTACTTTTCCTTGAATATTTTTCTTTTGTGTTGCAATTTTAATGACTGGTTTGTCGGTACTACTCATGGCACTAGCATCAACAGTGACTTGGCCATCAATTGGTGCTGTAACGACTGTGTTGACTTTGCCACGTGTTTGTTCAAGCGTGTTTGCTGCTCCGACGGCATCACTGTTGGCTAATTGAAGGGCTTGGTTAGCTTGGGCGACTTCACTATTCGCAGCACTAACGGCTTCATTCAATTGCTGAATTTCCGCATTTAGTGTTTCTTTCTCTTCAGCCTCTTTTGCGGTGTTTAATTTTTGCTTGGCTGCAGCAACTTTGTTTAAGGCTTCATTGTATTTTTGAGTGGCTAAGTTAACGTTCTCTTGTGCTTGTTGGACTTGAAGATTGTTTCGATTAACAGCATTCGCTTGTTCTGTTTCTGTGGCTTGGATGTCTGAGTTATTGTACGTTAACAATGGACTATCTTTCTTGACTTCTTTACCATTTTCAACATTTATTTCGGCAATTTTTCCTAAAGAAGGATCAAAGAAAATATCCCGAGTATCTAGAAAACTCACTTGACCATCTAATTTTAATGAGGCCATTTCTGTAATGGTATACGTTGTGTATTCAGGTTCAACTTCTTTTGAAGAAAAAACTGTTTTTGCTCCGATAAATCCGACGACGACCACTGCGGCACCAATACCGAACCACACTTTTTTATTTCGCTTCTTCTGGCCTGACTTTTTCATTTATTTGTTCCTCCTTGATTTCTGTTGACGAGTTTGTCATTTTATTTAGTATATAATGAATAAAAAAACTGGTCCCTTCATCTTCCTATCATTCCTCTTACAGTTTTGACACATCTTTATCTAACAAAAAAACGTTTATCCTGTGTAAAAGGATAAACGTTTTTTGTTATTTTATTGTTCTAATTGACCCAACCAGCCAGATGTACCACCTAGAACATTGGTTACTTGATACCCTTGTTGACTGAGAAACGCACACGCTTGTGCGGAGCGCGACCCCATTTGACAAATCAGATAATAGGGTTGGTTTTTATCTAATTGCTGATAATTTTCGGTTAAAGTACTTAAAGGTAAGTTGATGGCCTGAGGGACATGCCCCAGTTGGTATTCCATTTCTTCTCGTACATCAATAATCGGTAATTTTTTTCGTTTTGCTTCCTGATAAAATTCAGGCATGCCAATCGTGTTATACATTTTCTAGTTCCTCCGATTTTACCATTTGATATAGCGCAAAAGCACCATCTAAATTTTTGGCTGAGATGCCTGCTTGTTTTAGCATCCGTTCTGCAATATAACTACGCAAACCGCTGTGACAACTAACAATGTACTTCGTTGACTTGTCTAATTCCTCCAAACGTTCTCTTAACTCATTTAAAGGAATAGACACAGCATTTTTAAATTGACCATTGGCTCGTTCGGCGGGATTACGGACATCTAATAAAACAGCTCCATTAGCTAATTCGTTGGATAACTCATACCATTGAACGTTTTCACTCAATCCTTCTACAAGGTTCATCGCTGCATAGCCTAACATGTTCACAGGATCTTTCGCTGAACCAAACGGCGGCGCATAGGTAAACTCTAATTCAGGCAAATCAAAAATAGTTAACTGTCCTTTAATAGCGGTCGCAAGAATATCAATCCGCTTATCTACGCCCTTTGCCCCAATTCCTTGTGCGCCATAAATTTCCCCTGTCGTAGGATGGAAAACTAATTTTAACTGAAGATCTGTTGCGCCAGGATAATACCCCGCATGGTCTTTTCCACTGATATGCACAACAGCTGTTGTTAGTCCAGCAGCTTTAGCAGCCCGTTCGCTTAAACCAGTTGAAGCAGCGGTTAAATCAAAGACTCGCACAATGGCGGTCCCAATGCTTCCTTGATTTTTTCTCTCTAACTCAGCAATCACATCCGCTACTTGACGTCCTTGGCGATTGGCGGGGGAAGCTAAAGAAATCAGCGCATCTTCTTGAGTGATTTGTTGTTTCACTACAATAGCATCCCCAACCGCATAAATATCGGGTTGATTCGTTTGATAGTGTTCATCAACAACAATACCGCCACGTAAACCAGTTGCTACACCTGCTTCAACTGCTAAGGTATTTTCTGGTTGGACCCCCACCGACAAAATGGTTAAATCAGAAGCTAATGTTTGACCGTCTTCTAAGCGAATCACTTGCCCTTCTTCTTCAAAAGCAACCGCAGATTGTCCCGTAATTACTTGAACATTGTTTTTGCTTAATTCAGCTTTGACAAAAGCGGCCATTTCTTCGTCTAATGGCGGTAAAACATGAGGCGCTTTTTCCACGAGAGTGACTTCTAATCCGCGTTTTTGCAAGTTTTCTGCCATTTCCAAGCCAATGAAGCCTGCGCCAATCACGACGGCT
>OBZU01000414.1_pt1 | contig 13678 bp, 7 predicted proteins | sample 1495561 | NCBI WGS metagenome assembly OBZU01 (sample SAMEA2580250, study PRJEB22360) | human gut metagenome | biome: human gut; feature: human-associated habitat; material: faeces | place: Denmark | collected 2008/2010 | reverse complement strand
CTATCCCGATAACTTAACTTGGGACGAATATGAAGCGTTAGCGAAAAAATTATCTAAACCAGAAGAACAAGTATATGGTGCCTATCAACATACTTGGCGCTCAACCGTTCAAGCGATTGCTGCTGCTCAAAACAATGCCAATTTGATTGAACCAAAATACAATTATATGGAAACTTATTATGATCGCGCATTGAGAATGCAAAAAGATCAATCACAAATGGATTTTGGAACAGCAAAATCAACAAAAGTAACGTATCAATCACAATTTGAAAATTCAAAAGCGGCGATGATGTACATGGGTAGCTGGTACATGGGGACTTTATTAACAAACATTGATGATGGCAAAACAAATGTCGAATGGGGGATTGCCGAAATACCACAACAAGAAAAAGGCAAAACAACTACCTTTGGCTCACCGACAAGTTTTGCAATTAATAAAAACAGTAAAAAACAAAAAGCTGCTCAAAAATTCTTAGACTTTGCTTCAGGTAAAGAAGGTGCAAAACTTTTAGCAGAAGTAGGGGTGGTTCCTTCTTATAAAACAGATGAAATTGATAAAATCTACTTTGCAAGAAAAGGAATGCCTTCAGATGAAGTCTCACAAAAAGCCTTTAACCCAGATACAATTAATTTAGAATTCCCATCTGATAAAAACGGTGCCGCAATTGATAAAGTATTACAAGAAGAACATGATTTAATTATGGTCGGCGACGAAAAACCAAAAGATGGTATTGCTAACATGGAAAAACGTGTCAAAGCAGAGATAGACTAACTATTATTTCCTGCAAAAACACAAAAGATTGATGAAAAAAATAAGCTGAAATGAGTAACCTACAATGAATTTCAGCTTATTTTTTTAAATAAAGAATGTAGCTTGAGTTTGGAAGGAGGGCCTGTTAAGTTCACTTAACAGAATACAATTATGGAAATTACTTCAAAAACAAAAACAGCAAATAAATTGAGACGAAAAAATACGTGGACTGCGTTATCTTTTATCGCACCAAACTTTATTGGCTTTTTCCTCTTCACTTTAATCCCGGTTATCTGTTCACTGATTTTAGCTTTTATGAGTTGGGATTCTTTTTCAACTCCTGAATTTGTCGGAATGAAAAATTTCACCAAAATGATTCATGATGATACGTTTTGGATTTCGTTAAAACAAACGTTTATCTATACGATTGGTGTTGTTCCGTTAACATTGATTTGCTCATTAGGACTAGCGATTTTGTTGAATCGTAAAATTAGAGGGATGAAATTTTTTAGAACGGCTTTTTTCTTTCCTTATGTAACGTCATTAGTTGCGATTGCGGTCGTTTGGAATATGCTATTTCATCCAACGATGGGACCAATTAATCAATTTTTGAAATTATTTATTGAAAATCCTCCTGGCTGGACATCTAGTTCTACTTGGGCTTTACCAGCAATTATCATCGTTAGTGTGTGGCGCTTTATGGGGTATTATATGATTTTGTATTTAGCTGGTTTACAAAGTGTGCCAAGAGAATTATATGAAGCAGCGTCAATGGATGGCGCGGGTAAATGGAATCAATTTTTAAATGTTACCTTACCTTCATTACGACCAACGACCTTTTTCGTGACTATCATGCTTGTAATTAACTGTTTCAAAGTTTTTGACTTAGTTCAAGTTATGACTGGTGGTGGACCAGGACGTGCAACGAATGTGTTAGTTTATGAAATTTACAATGAAGCCTTTGTCAAATTTAATTTTGGTTATGCATCAGCCATTGCGATGGTCTTATTCATCATCGTTCTAGCGATTACTGTGGCTCAATTTAAATGGAATCAACATCAAGAGAAAGTTTAGGAGGAGAAAAGATGGAAGCAACTTTTTCAAAAAAAGAAAATACTCGAAAAGCAAAAACGAAAAAAGCAGAAAAAGTCACACCTGGTGGGATCCTTGTAATCATTCTCTTAACTTTACTTGCGTTAATTACTTTGGTGCCTTTCATTTGGATGGTTTCAGCATCATTTAAAACAAACAATGAAGTTTTCACCATTCCAATTCAATGGATTCCTAAAAGTTGGCATCCAGAAAACTATTCCGTTATTTGGGAACGCATTCCATTGTTAACTTTCTTTAAAAATACGTTATTTTTAAGTATTGTGATTACGATTATTCAACTATTTACTTCAAGTTTTGCAGCATATGGCTTTTCAAAAATGAATTTTAGAGGAAGAGATACACTTTTTATTACGTACATCGCAACAATTGCTATTCCTTGGCAATCGTATATGATTCCACAATTTATTATGATGCGTCAATTAGGTTTGACTGACACGTTATGGTCACTTGTTTTATTACAAGCATTTAATGCATTTGGAGTCTTTTTACTGAAACAATATTACAGTAGTATTCCAGATTCACTATGTGAAAGTGCGCGGATTGATGGGTTAAGTGAGTGGGGAATTTATTGGAAAATTATTTTACCATTAACCAAACCAGCTTTAGCCAGTCTCACGATTATTACTTTTGTGAATACATGGAATGACTATATGGGACCTTTCATTTATTTATCTTCTACTGAGAATAAAACGATTCAGTTAGGTTTGAAAATGTTCGTCGGTTTATTTGATGCTGAATATGCCTTAATCATGGCCGCATCAGTGGTTTCTATTTTACCAGTAGGGATTGTCTTTTTAGCAATGCAAAAATACTTTGTTGAAGGTATTGCTACATCTGGAATGAAGAATTAGGAGGAAGTTTGAATGTTTACTAAGCAAACCTTTGATAATAATATTTATATGAAAATTTTTCGCTGGCTTTACATTTTATTTATCGGTAATCTAGGGCTTCTCTTAGTGAACATTCCTTTTTTCATAGCGGTGATTAGCTTAGACATTGATCCACGAAACCTCCCACTTTTTGTAGTAACGTTGTTGCCGATGGGGGCAGGGATGATTGCACTTTTAGGCTTAATCGATACTTTTAAAGAAGAAAAGGAGCTGGATCCATTTAAAACTTTTTTCCAAAAGTTTCGTCAGTTTGGGTTAAGAGGCTTTCTTATCAGCTTGCTAGGCTTAGGAAGTAGCATCATCAGTGTGACAGATATATTCTTTTTTGCCAAAACAACGATTGGTAAATGGTTTATTCCATTGATGGTCCTTCTGCTAATTTTTGGGTTAGCTATTATGCTGAATGGTTGGTATTTTCAAGTACGAAATCCGCAAGCTTCTTTTAAAGATGTGTTTCGGATTTCTGTTTACTATGGGCTGCGGAAATGGTATGTCAGCTGTCTAAATGTTTTTTTACTATTCTCAATGTTTGCAATGATGTTTTTGAAGCCACAGTTTGGGTTTGTTGTAACCCCTGTCCTTTTCCTAGGGATTATTTATTTAAATACTGGGAAATTGCATGAAAAGCAAAAAAAGAATAAATAATTTTTACCTAATAAGTAATCTCGATTTTCAGGAAAATGAATGAAGGTGGGGTTGCTTATTTTGTTCTTGCCTTGTTTATTAAAGTGGAGGGAGCGAACGAATGAAGAAAAAAATAATTATTTTAAGTAGCTTTTTGATAGGTGCTATTTTTGTGCTCGTTATTTTTACTACCAGCCAGCAAAGTATGATTAATAACGAAGCAATCCAAGTCGAAGAATTAATTGTTTATGGCGATAAAAATATGAATCGTGTAGCGAAGCAATTCTCTGATCAGAATAATTTAACTTCGTTTGGGAAAAATTTCTGGCGCAAAACGTATAACGGAAAATCACCCACTCAGGAACTACTGAAGGTTGCAACGGAGGATTTAGTACAACATAAAATGATTAAACAGCTGGCAACGGAGTTAGAAATAGCCCACTCACAAACATTTGGGCAAGAAAAAAAAGAATGGCAAGACCAAAAGAGCAGTTTAACGCTCTGGCAATTTTTAGATGCAAAAGATCAACAATTACAGGACCAAATAAAAGAGAAATTAATGGAGAAAGAAAAGCCAACGCAAAAAGAATTGCGGCAGGCCTTTGAGCAATTGGATGATAAATATAAAAAGACCGATTACTTTGTTGAAGCAATTGAAATTCCAAATTTTTCAGGTAAGCAAGCAGAATTAGAAAAAATAGCCGAAGCAATCTCTCCGAATCTATCTTATGAGGAGACGTTATTGGAGTGGCAAAATAAATTACCTAATCTTGTTATTGAATCGTATCAATTGAAGAGTGCAGAAATCCAAAAAGAGGATATTTATTCGTTGTCTGTTGGGGAGATTCTTAGTGAAAAAGCTGTTGGTACCGTGGTGAAAGGATACCACGAAAACCAATACTTTTATATTTTTAATAAGGAAGGAGGGCAACTTTTACAGTTTGAAGAAGCACCACAATTTGGCAAAAATGCCTATATCAACACATGCTACAAAGAGAAATTAGCTACGTATCAACAAGCAACCAAAGTAGACTTGTTGGAGAAAGACAGAGAAAAGTTTTTCCAAAATTATCAAAATAAAAACAGTTAAGGAGCAGAAAATGAAAAAAAAAGCGTATTTTAAAAGTGTAACCATTTTCCTTTCTATTTTGCTTGTTTTTTCCCAGCTTCAATTATTTAGTCTTCCTGCTTATGGGGAAACAGTGAGTGATCAACCGTTACTTTTTCGTTCAGTAGGTGTCGCTCAAAGTGGGACGACCTACTATGTGGATGGGGAAGGAGGAAATAATGCCAATGATGGGCAGTCTCCAGCCAGTGCTTGGCGTGATTTTGAAAAAGTGAATCAGACGGAGTTTCAGCCAGGCGACCATCTTTTGCTGAATGCGCAAAGTACCTGGAATAACCAATTGTTGCATCCAAAAGGGAATGGGACAGCGGCACAAAAGATTGTCATTGATTTTTATGATACGAATGACAAAGGAGAAACCATTTTTGAAACAACACGGCGTCCGATTATTAACGGTGGTGGCACCTACAGCACAGGGACTTTCAAACGTGCAATCTCAGGGGCCGTGCAGTTAGTGAACCAAGAATATTGGGATATTTCAAATTTAGAAGTGACAAATACACCAGAGCTAGATAATCTCGAAGGCTATAAGAAACCAGGAGATGCTCAAAGAGCGGGGATATTAGTACTAGGATATGAACAAAATCGAACGTTCAATAGTGTCACGATAAGGAATAACTATGTTCATGATGTTCAAACAGAATATTATTTGAATCTAAGTGGGAATACTGCAACCAAACGATTAAAAGCGGTAGGTGGAATTATTGTTTTAGGAAGTTGGTTTGATGAGAATGGCAATGTAGTAACGGCAGCTAATGATCATCGAACAACGACTGGATTTAATGATATTTTGATTGAAAATAATGTGATTCAACGAGTGGGACTTGAAGGAATTCGAACAAAAGCTGATTCAGATACCTCAAGAGGCAACACTTTCTACAAAACGTTTTCTAATATTACGATTCGTAATAACTATTTAGAAGATATTGCTGGCGACGGGATTGTCTTGTCAGAAGCCAAAAGTGGCGGTGTCGTCGAAGGAAATGTTGCTGTCCGAATGTGCAATGCTGATTATGGTACACAAAATTACGCGGGCGTTTGGGCAATGTCTGTAGATGACGGACTGTTCCAATATAACGAAGTATACGGAATCAAATATGGATTTAACGATGCTGAAGCTTATGATGTGGACATGCAGTCAAACAATGTTATTTATCAATATAACTATTCACATCATAATACTGGCGGCTTTTTATTGCTTATGTCTGATCAAAAAAATTCGGTTATTCGGTACAATATCTCAGCTAATGACGGCGGTGGTAACCGAGGAACAGGTAAAGACAATCCAGGCGGAGCTGGTGGCTACAATTATAAAGAACAAAGCATTTTCCATTATTGGGTGAAAAATGATGGAGCGGCAATGCCAACTATCCACAATAATACGATTTATGTTGGCGACGGCATTTCAACGTCATTATTTGGTGAAGGAAATAGTTCTGACAACAGTGGTACAGTAGCCAATTTTTACAATAATATTTTATACAAAGAAGGTACCGGACAATTAAAATTCTTATCTAATTATCCAACAAATAGGACACAACCAATTGAACGTAAAATGGTCGATAATCCAGAAAAATATTTCAAAAATAATGTTATTTGGCCAAAAGAAATTGCTACAGAAAAAAGTGGTGCAACTGTTGAAAAATTAGTATCAAGTGGAAACATTTTTGAAAAACCACAATTAGAAATCACAGATAACCCTGAAAAAGTGAAAGAGTTGGCAGAGCAAGAATTTACGACATTGAAACCAACAAAAGATAATGTGGTTGAATTTACTTCCAAAGAACGCTTACGTCAGCGAGCACAAATGTTCCAATTAAAAGAAACCTCGCCAGCGATTGGTAAAGGCTTGTCGGAAGTGAACAGTGCGGCCGAAGACTTCTTTGGAAATAGCTTGAAAAATAAAGTTTTAGATATTGGTGCGCAACAAGCATCCACAATTGAAAAAAGTATTCGTTATCAAAATCAAGTGTTAGAAATTAGTTCGGCAACAGGTGTGTATCCTAATTTGCCAGAGCAAGTTGAACTAACGTACGAAGAAGTCGTTAATGAAGAAGTGGTTGCGACAGGCAAAAAAGAATTTAAGTTACAATGGGAAGCAATCCCTCAAGAAAAAATTAATACAGCAGGCACAGTTGAAGTTGCAGCAACAGTTATCGGCTTACCGATAGATGCTGTCAAAGTAACAGCCAAGGTCTCTTTTGAGGGTGAACTTGGTGAAGGAAAAGACACCGTTAAACTAAAAACAGCTCAAACTGCCTATGTTCAAAAGAGTGATGGTAACCGAGCATACTCTGCTATAGCAGGCGGTACCGCTGCCATTAGTTCAGGAGACGCCTACAAATATCCTTATGGAGTAAACTATACGGGCAATTACGCATTAAAATTAAAAAATGCTAGTTCTGCGGGGTATAATCGCCGGATTTACGTTGAAATTGATACACAAGAATTGAAGAACTATCAATCACTAAAAAGTGCCAATTTAGAACTAAATGTGATGCGTTATGATGCGTGGAATGGTGCTGGAAATACAAATGATGAACGTTTGAAAAATACGCAGTTCCAAGTAGATGTTTATGGAACAGATACTAATTGGATGAGTAACACCATTACTTGGAACAATGGTCCAAATAATTTAAATGTACCAAATGAAGAATTTATTGCTCGACAATCTTTTACAAATAGCTCAATTATGAATAATCAAAATACAATCTCTATTGATATTAGTAACTATCTACGAAAGCTAATTCAAAGTGGTGAGACAATTCCAGCCAAGTTAAGTTTCTTATTAGCGATTACAGACAGTCGTTTGCCTGGTTATGATTCTGATAATGCTGGGTTTGATGCTTTTTCAAAAGAAGGCGCACAAAAGGCCTATCAAGACTTTTTAGCAGGCAAATTGACCTTGCCAACTGGTCAACAGCTAACAGAGGATAGTTTAGCTCCTAAAATTGTTTTATCGAATGTTTTCGAAGTCAAACATGAGTCGATTGAGGTCACGACAGAAGCGGGTCAAGCCCCTAAACTACCAGAAAAAACAACTATTTTTTATTCGGATGGTTCACAACGAGAAGTGACTGTCAATTGGTCAGAAGTTCCAGCATCTTCTTATCAAAAAGAAGGAACATTCACTGTTGTAGGACGAGCAGCAGGTGTCTCAATGCCAATTATTGCCAATGTAAAAGTCACCGCTAAACATATTGTTGGATTCAAGGAATTGCCTACGCTGGATCGACTAACAGGCACCTCGCGAGGCGAACTGAATTTGCCAACTGAAGTAATTGCAAAATTAGATGATGGTAGCGAAACGAAATTGAAGGTTATTTCTTGGGATGACGATGTTAGTAATTATTCGCCAAGTAGCCCGCCAGGTACTTACCAGTTCCCTGCTGCAGTAGAAGAAAAAATAGGAATTGCGAATCCCGATGAACGAAAAATCTTCCAAGTCGTGCAAACTCATGCGATTCCTGAAAGAATTCAATTTGCTACAGAAACAGCCACTATAAAATCAGGCGAAAATTATCAAATTCAATCTAAAGTGATTGGTCAAGCGCCGCACACAGAAACGGATGCTTGGAGCTCGCAAGTCACGTATGAGTTGGTTACACCAGATGCTGGCAATACAGTAAGTGTAGATGAAAACGGTCTGATTAGGACAGAAGCAACGACTGCTGCAGGAAATTATCAAATCAAAGTAACAAGCAAAGTTTTACCGGTAGTGACTGCACAATTTTCAATTAAAGTCACAAAATAAACGAACTGTTTGAAGAGATTGGAACAAGAATTGCTGTACCTTGCAATCTTTCTAGTCTCTTCGATTATCTAGAATCAATAAATATTCTATTGCCTACTATTCATTCTTTTTAAAACAAGGTAAAATAATAAATGAAAGTAAACGATAAAGGTGTGTAGACAATGAATACTATCTTAACAGGTGATCGTCCAACTGGTAAATTGCACCTAGGACATTACGTAGGTTCCTTAAAAAAACGAGTAGAAATGCAAGCAGACCCTACAAATCAATTATTTGTCATGATTGCAGATTTACAAGCATTGACAGATAATGCAAAAAATCCCGAAAAAGTTTCAGCCAATGTTTTAGAAGTTGCTTTGGACTATTTAGCAGTTGGTTTAGACCCTACGAAAACAACAATTTTTATCCAATCGCAAATTCCACAGTTAGCTGAATTAACAATGTACTATCTAAATTTAGTGACCACGTCACGTGTACGTCGGAATCCAACGGTCAAAGCAGAAATTGAGCAAAAAAAATTTGGGGAAGGTGTTCCGACAGGATTCTTTATTTATCCCGTTTCACAAGCTGCTGATATTACTGCCTTTCAAGCGAACTTAGTCCCAGTTGGGGAAGACCAAAAACCAATGTTGGAACAAGCGCAAGAAATTGTGCATAGTTTTAATCAGACGTACGGTGAAGTTTTAGTTAGACCGGAAGCTGTGTTACCACCAAAAGGCATGGGACGCTTGCCAGGAATTGATGGTAACGGAAAAATGAGTAAGTCTTTAGGTAATGGTATTTATCTTTCAGATCCAGCTGAAGTGGTACAGAAAAAAGTAATGAGTATGTATACCGATCCAAATCATATTCGTATAGAGGACCCAGGACAAGTTGAAGGAAATATGGTCTTTACTTACTTGGATGTTTTTGGGAAAAATAAAGAATATATTGAAGAATTAAAAGAGCACTATCGTCATGGCGGTTTAGGAGATGTGAAAATTAAACGTTACTTAATTGATGTCCTAGAAGAAGAACTCGCACCGATTCGTCGACGTCGTGAAGAGCTGGCTAAAAATCCAGAAGCGATTATGGAAATGTTGCATAAAGGAAGTCTTGCCGCTGAAAAAGTGGCAGCACAAACCTTAACAGAAGTCAAAAAAGCGATGGGAATTCAATATTTCTAAGCAATAAAAGAACTGGAACAAGTCAAAAGAAGAATGACTTGTTCCAGTTCTTTTTAAGTGGTTTGAAATTGACTATTATATAAGCTGGCGTAAAGAGTCGGAGCTTGTAATAGTTCCTGATGCGTTCCTTTTTCAATAATATCGCCATTTTTCATCACTAAAATTAAATCAGCATTTTCAATCGTGGATAATCGATGAGCGATAACGAAGCTTGTTCGATTTTCTGTGACAGTTTCCATCGCTTTTTGAATATGGGCTTCTGTTCGTGTGTCCACACTCGAAGTTGCTTCATCGAGAATAACAACGGGCGGATTTGCTAAAATGATTCGGGCGATGGTTAATAACTGTTGTTGCCCTTGTGATAATGCACCATTTTCGCTAGAAATAATTGTGTCATATCCTTGAGGAAGGGTCCGAATAAAATGATCACATTGAGCAATTTTAGCTGCTTCAATTATTTCTTCACGAGAAGCATCTTTTTTTCCATAGGCAATATTATCTGCTACGGTTCCTTCAAATAGCCAAGTGTTTTGTAAAACCATGCCAAATAAATTTCTTAGATTTTGTCGAGAAAGTTTCGTAATATCAATCCCATCAAAAGTAATGGCGCCTTGATTTATTTCATAGAAACGCATTAATAAGTTAACTAATGTTGTTTTACCAGCGCCGGTGGGTCCTACAATGGCCACTGTTTTTTTCGGTTGAACAGAAAAATCAACATTCTTCATTAAAATTTTTTCTGGTGTGTAGCCAAATTGAACATTTTTAAATTCAATGGCTCCTTTAGGAGAAGAAATAGTTTCTAAATGAGTTGCTTCTGGCTGTTCATCAGCTTCATCTAAGATAACAAAAATCCGATCAATGGAAGCCATCGCTGCTTGAATTGAGTTAATGACATAAGAAGCGGTAGAAATCGGCTCAGAAATTTGGTTGATATATTGCAAATATGCTTGCAAGAAACCAATCGTAATACCACCAGATAAAACGAGCATTGCGCCGAAGATAGCACTGATAATAAAAGCCAACTGATTGATAAAACGAATAGCTGGATAAATCGCAAAATTTAGAAACTGTGCTTTTTTAAAGGCACGATAATGTTGTTGATTAACAGCATCAATTGTTTTTTCAGCATTTTGCTGTTGATTAAAGGTTTTTGTGACCAAATTTCCTGCTAAATATTCTTCCATCTTATTATTTAATTGACCTAATTCAGCTTGACTTTGATCAGCAAACACCTTGTTTTTATTCGCGATTTTTGTCGTCATGAAAGTACTGCCGCCAATTAGGAGCAACACTAAAATGGTTAATTTTGCATCAATATAGAACAACATGATTCCTGCAAAAAGGATAGTCACGACGGAAGTGAAAAATTGGTTGATGCCTGTTAAAAGAACTTGTGACAATTGGTTTAAGCCAGTTGTTGAACGACTAATGATATCGCCCACTTGGTGATTGTCAAAGAAGGCCATTGGTAAAGTTTTAAACTTTTTTGTCACTTCTTTTCTAATTCTTAAAGTAACCCGTTCGCTTAAAGAAGCCATTGCTCGTTCCTGAATAAAAGAAGTGATACTACTAATGATTGAAAAGAGAATTAAAAGTAAGACGGGACCTAAGAGTGCTTCTTCAACTAAAGGAAGTGTCATGCCTTTGAGCCCGACACGCTTGATAGCTTCTAAGAGGTTATCAATCCCGATTGCCATAATATAGGTCATGGCAACAATTAATAAGTTTCCAATTAAACTGCAGATCATTAGACCATAAAAGATTGGATGCTCAGGTTTAATCATTTTCCAGAAACGTTTAAAGCTTTGAAGATTCATTGTTTTTTTCATTGTATGGCTTGAAAAGAAAACTTTCTTTCAAGCAGTCACATCCTTTCTTTAGTTACTTGGGTAAGATACCTTGCGATTTAGCAAAGTCTTGGTAATAGCTATTAGTGGTAAGTAAATCAGCGTGGGTGCCTTGACCAACAATCCTTCCTTCATCTAGGACGATAATATTGTCAGCGTTCATGATTGTACTTAACCGTTGAGCAACAATGAGTAAAGTTTTGTCCGACATTTGTGCATGTAAAGCGGCACGTAGAGCAGCGTCAGTTTTGTAATCTAATGCGGAAAAGCTATCATCGAAAATATAAACGTCTGCCGGTTTGATTAAGGCTCGTGCAATACACATTCTTTGTTTTTGACCACCAGAATAGTTGGACCCGCCTTGTGCTACGAAACTTTCAATCCCTTGTGGTAAGGAATCGATAAATTCAGAAGATTGTGAAATTTCTAGTGCCGTTCTTATTTCTTCTGTAGTTGCTTCGGCATTTCCCATTAATAAGTTTGATAAGATTGTCCCACTGAAAAGAAAGGCTTTTTGTGGCACATAACTGATGACTTGGCGAATCGTTTGCTGAGATAATGAGCGGATATCTGTGCCAGAATAGCTAATCGTGCCGGCTGTGACCTCATTTATTCGTAAAAGTAACTTAACTAAAGTACTTTTACCAGCGCCAGTTGCACCAACAATCGCCGTTGTTTTTCCTTTAGGGATGACAAAACTAACATTTTCTAAAACAGGATCAGCTGTTTCTGTATATTGAAACGTGACGTGATCGAAGCAAATCAAGGCTTTCTCAGGATGATAAGCAATGGTTGCTTCAGTATGAGGATCGCTAATTTCAATTTCTTCTGACAAAACTTCTTGCAAGCGATTCAAGGAAGCAACGGACCGTGGAATGACAACTAATACCATAGCCGCGATCATTAAGTAGGCCAAAGTTAGAAGCGTATATTCAATCACAGCTGTAACGGTGCCAATTTGTAGGGTGCCTACTGCAACTAAATTACCGCCAAACCACAAAATAGAGGCATACACAACGCCCATTAATAAAAAGGCAACGGGAGTAATCCAAGCAAAGATTTGATTCACTTTACTCATGCGTTCAGCATAATTTTTAAATGTTTGATTGGTTCGCTGCTCTTCAAAGTCTTGATTATTGAACGCACGAATCATATTAATTCCAGTAAAGAACTCTCGTAAAGTCGTAGTAATTCGATCCATTTTTGGTTGAATTTTTAAAGATAAAGGGGTACCTTTTTTCATTAAAAAATAAACAACGACTAAGTAAAATACGATGGAAGCCAATGTTACCCAAGCGAGTGAAACTGAATAAGAAAATGTCATCACTAAGGCAAATAAACTAATAATAGGCGCTGGAAAGATTAATTGGCAAAATAGCACAATCATTGTTTGAACATTATCTACATCGTTGGTCATTCTAGTTAGCAAAGAATTTGAACCAAACTTATCAACATTTTTCATCGAGAATTGTTGAAATTTTTTAAAGAACAATCCTCTAACTTGAAAACCAAATTTAGCAGCTACTAAAGCAGACAAATAGCTAGAAATAATTGCGGCAATTGTTCCAATGAATGCCACAAGAAACATTTGTATGCCAATCGTTTTAATTACTTGTTGGTCACCGCTAACGATGCCCACATCAATCAACTTGCCAACTAATTTAGGGACGCCAAGGGTTCCTGCGATTTGCAAACAGATGGTTAAAGTTGTCGCAAGAACAATCCATTTATTTTCTTTAATAAACTCTTTCATTAATTTCATGAAATTTCCTCCTTAAACAATACCGTTTTAGCTGTTACAAAGAGTCATTGTACACGTTCAAGTAACTTGAATGTCAACAGTAGAAATGCTAAACTTTTTGATGGAGGGAACAGTATGGAAAAAAATTACACAATAAAAGATGTTTCTGAGTTGTTAAATATCCCTAAGTCCACGATTCGTTATTGGGACGAGCAAGGGTTGATTAGTACAACACGCAATGAAGAAAACGGATATCGAACCTTTGATTTAGAAGATTTGTTCAAAATATATGATATTGATTTTTATCGAAAAATGGGGATTCCTATCAAAGATATGTTGAATTTATATAAAAAGACACCTACCGATCTCTATGCCACCATGGAAGCAACAGAAGAACAACTGGGGCAAGAAATAAAAAGGCTTCAACATAAATACAAAGAAATCAAGAAAAGAAAATTACATTTACATGCGTTAATTGATTTAGAAACATTGGTTTTTTCAGATGAACCAATTCCTTTTGATAAAATTGTTGTTGTTGATATTGAGGATCCAGAAGAGATGAAAGTTTACATGGAACACATTTCAACTTTAGGTATTTACGGGGATTTAAGTGAATCCAATGAACTGACGTATGGGATTTGTTTGGCAAATCATGTGAATAAA
>OBZU01000405.1_pt1 | contig 13947 bp, 8 predicted proteins | sample 1495561 | NCBI WGS metagenome assembly OBZU01 (sample SAMEA2580250, study PRJEB22360) | human gut metagenome | biome: human gut; feature: human-associated habitat; material: faeces | place: Denmark | collected 2008/2010 | reverse complement strand
TTGTAGCCGACAAAAATGGACAAGCACTGATAACAGATTTGCCAGTCAATCGTGTATACGAAATTACGGAAATTAAAGCACCAAATGGCTATATCTTAAATAACAAGACTTACCGAGTTATCTTAACGACTAATTTTGCAGATAAAATTGGTTATTATACCATTGAAAATACAGCGCAAGAAGGTAGTCTAGCAATAATCAAAGTAGACAAAGATTCAAGAAAACGTCTAGCAGGTGCAGAGTTCAAATGGCGTGATACGGTGACAGGAAAAGAAGGAACAGTTGTAGCCGACAAAAATGGACAAGCCCTGATAACGAATTTGCCAGTCAATCGTGTATACGAAATTACGGAAATTAAAGCACCAAACGGCTATATCTTAAATAACAAGACTTACCGAGTTACCCTAACGACTAATTTTGCTGACAAGATTGGTTATTATACCATTGAAAATGTTGCGCTACGTGGCAATTTAAAATTAATTAAACAAGATAGTTATTCAAAACAACGTTTAGCAGGTGCACAATTTAGATGGCGTGACACAGTGAACGGGAATACAGGCGTAGTAACTGCTAATGCTAATGGTGAAGCAACTTTGTATAATTTTTCCGTCAACCGGATTTATGAAATTACAGAAATAAAAGCACCAAATGGTTATATACTTGACAAAACGGTGCATAGAGTTCTTTTACCTTCGAATTATGCTAGCAAAACCTACACGTTTACCAAAAATAATCAAGCACAAAAAGGCGCCATCAAAATTGTTAAGCAAGATGGATATACGAAACAACGTTTAGCAGGCGCACAATTTAAATTCCGAGACACAACCAATAATTATACTGCAACGTTTACAGCGAATAGGAACGGTGAAGTACTGATTACTGGATTAGCCGGTGATCGTATCTATGAGGTCACAGAAATCAAAGCACCGAATGGCTATATCATAGATAGACGTGTTCATAAAGTTGATTTACGTGGACAAGGTGGTAAAACCTATACACTAGTCTTGAATAATACATCACAACAGGGCGCTATCAAAATTATTAAGCAAGATACGGATACAAAACAACGTTTAGCAGGCGCAAAATTTAGATTCCGCGATACCACCAATAACTATACGGCAACATTTACAGCAAATGGAAATGGTGAAGTACTGATTCCAGGATTATCGTCAGATCGTATTTATGAAATCACCGAGATTCAAGCGCCAACTGGGTATGCGTTGGATAGTAGGGTCCATCGGATTGACTTACGAGGCCAAGGCGCAAAAACGTATACGTTAGTGTTAAACAATAAAGCAAACTATGGTGCTATTAAAATTATTAAACAAGATGTTGAAACAAAAGTACGTTTAGCAGGCGCTGTTTTTGAATGGAAAGATACAACTAACGGCTATACACAAAGAGTGACAACTGGGGGAGATGGTACAGTTACTATCAGTGGACTATCCGTAAACCGAGTGTATGAAATTAGAGAAGTTCAAGCGCCGGCTGGTTATTCACGAAATACTACGCCAACACGCGTCAGTCTGACGCAAAATCATGCGGGTCAAACAATTGCAATTGTTCGAGAAAACCGAAAAATACCGGTTTATAATCCGCCACCACCAACATATTGGCCAGGATATATTCCGCCAGTTACGTACTATAATCCACCTGTGTACTATAATCCTCCAAAGTATTATTATAGGGGGTGTGTGATGGTCATCGTGGTGGTGTGTTGGTAAAAACAAATAGAGAGAAAGGGGTATTTAATGAGCCAATCAGCTTTACCGAAACTTGGGGTAATTTCAACAGGCGCCTTTTTTGTGGTTGATTTAATTGGCGTTATTCTAGTTTCGATTGTCACTGCCTACATTCTATACCGTTATTTTTTTAAAAGAGGTCAAATTACATGATTTATTTGTATCAGTTATACAAAGTAATTATGTTCATCTTCTTAACCTATTTATTTACAAGTTTATTTCTCAGTTTTCGAACAAGAAAAAAAACAAGAAGAGAAGTCGAAGTAGCAGAAGAATTTTTCTGCTACTTTCTTGTACCGTGTGTAAACGAGGAGAAAGTCATCGGAGAAACATTAAAAAAACTGGTTGCTTTACCAATTAAGAAAAAAATAATTGCGATTGATGATGGATCAACGGACCAAACCAAAGCAATGATGGACAGTATTGCTGGTCCAATCCAAGTTCTGTCTCGTCAATTTCCCAATGCGCAACAAGGCAAAGGAGCCGCTTTGAACCACGCTTTCCAAATTGTATTAACAGATGCAGAAAAAGGACACTATTCTTGGGATCAAGTTTTAGTGGGTGTGGTAGATGCAGATGGTTTTTTTAGTGAAAATATTGTCAATGAGCTAACTGCTGTTTTCACAGATAAAACAGTCTGTGCTGCGCAAACAAGAATCAAAATGAAAGATGTCACAAATTTTATGTTTATTGCACAAGATGTTGAGTTTTTTACGATTAATAATTTTATTCAAAAGGCGCGTCGAGCAACAAAAACCATCGGACTTGGTGGCAATGGTCAGTTTTTTCGGTTATCAATGATTACCGAACACTTAGGCTATCAGCCTTGGGGAAATGCTTTGTTGGATGACTATGAGTTAACTATTAAATTAATGCTGAAAGAGTTATCGATTGCTTATATTGACGAGGCCTTTATGGCTCAAGAAGCACTGAGAGATGTGAAACGTTTTATTCGTCAACGAAGTCGTTGGGTTCAAGGAAATTTAGATTGTCTAGCGTATTTACCCAGGGTGATTAAATCAAAGTCATTAACGCTAAGGCAGAAGTGTGGAATCTATTATTTTTTAGCGCAACCCTTTATTAATCTCGTAGCGGGGATGCTCGTTTTTGTCTTAACTGGGCTCCAACTGCAACACTTGTATAGGTTAGGCTTTTCGTTATCGCTTGTCATTAGTTTTGTTTTGGCCGTCAGTATTTCGTTAGTTTTCGGCATTTTTTTTACAATCAACTATTATCACGAGTTGAAAAATTTTCAATTAGAAGTACCGGCAAAAGTGGGGTTAATTAGTTTACCTTTTACTATTTCCTACATGTACTTAATTTTATTCGTTAGTGTGGTGATGGCTTATTATCGGTTTATCAAAGGTAATAGCACGTGGATAAAAACGGAACGCAATTGATTTTTTATTGCACTTTCCAGAGTTGCGTGGTATTATTTTTAATAGTTTAATAGCAACATGGTGATGGTGTTCACCACGAACTATTTATTGGACGAATAAATTAATGACGCCTACCAAACGGGAGAAGTGTACCCTTTGGTAGGCTTTTTCTGTACGCTAGGATTGGCGATAAGAAAATTGTAAAGGAGCATGTAAAGTGAAAAAAGAAACAAAGCAACTACTATCAATCGGCGGTTATATGGCAAAATGGTTGCTCATTACCGCAATTATTGGTTTATTTATGGGGGCGTTATCCGCCTTTTTCTTAAAGAGTCTCACCTATGTAACAGATGTTCGTTTAGCAAATCCTTGGTTACTCTTTATCCTCCCCATTAGCGGTGTTGTTTTTACGTATTTCTATACGCGTTTTGGGAAAAATGCTAGCCGAGGAAATAACTTAGTGATTGAACAAGGCAATGGCGGGGAAGAAGATATTCCTTTGCGCTTAATTCCTTTAACATTGTTTGGCACGATTACTATGCACTTATTTGGTGGTTCTGTTGGTCGTGAAGGGACGGCGGTGCAAATGGGGGGCGCAATCGCAAATGCTGTAGGAAAAGTCTTTAAACTGTCCGCTTTGGAACGACAAGTAATTATTATTAGCGGAATTAGTGCAGGTTTTAGTTCTGTTTTTGGCACACCATTAGTGGGAACGGTTTTCGGATTAGAAGTTTTGGCGATTGGAAAAGTTCGTGCAGAGGCACTTTTCCCAAGTTTTTTTGCAGGCTTATTTGCTAATTTTGTGACTGAAAGTTTTGGTGTAACACATACGCATTATCCGATGGGCAAAATTCCGACTTGGTCGGTTGATCTATTCGTAAAATTATTTTTGGCATCGATTTGTTTTGGTTTGGCAGGTTGGGTTTTTAGTCGTTCCATTGTCTTTTTAAAAAAGACCTATGCAAATTGGTTTGCTAATGTCTACCTTCGTGCGTTTCTTGGGGCGTCCATTGTCGTTCTGTTTGTGCTCGTCTTAAACAACCAACGTTATTTAGGCTTGAGTTTACCTTTATTAGAAGATGCATTTGCAGGCAATGCGCAGCCTTTTGATTTTGTTGGGAAATTATTCTTTACGGTGTTATCCTTGGGTGCCGGATTCCAAGGAGGGGAAGTAACGCCATTGTTTGAAATTGGGGCTACGTTAGGTAGTTCTTTGGCCCCTTTGTTACATCTATCAATTCCTTTTTTAGCAGGTTTAGGATTTATTGGTGTTTTTTCTGGCGCCACGAATACGCCGATTGCTTGCTTCATTATGGGCATTGAACTATTTGGTAGTGAAGCGGCGGTCTATTTTTTCATGGTCTGCTTAATCAGTTTTATGTGCTCAGGAAATAGCGGTATTTATGCTTCACAACAAAGTTTGTATCGCAAAGGAACAGCAGAATATCCTCTCTTTAACGCATTAAAAAATCGACGTAAATAAGATGTTTTTTTATGAAAATATGCTAAACTAGAGAAGATGAGGTGAAGACATGAAAGACTATCAATATCCATTAGATTTAGATTGGACGACAGAAGAAATGGTGATTGTCACTAATATGTGGACAGCAGTTGAGCAAGCCAACGAAACAGGCTTGCCTGTTGACAAATTTTTAACAACCTATCAACAATTTAAAACGGTCGTTAAAAGTATCGGCGAAGAAAAACGCTTAGGTCGTGAATTTGAAAATGCTTCAGGATATTCGTTATATCGTACGCTTCAACAAGCTAAAAAACAGGGAAGCGGTAAATTAAAGCTGGGGGATGATTAGATGACTGAAACGCAAAAATTTATTCAAACAATTCAAAGTTGGCTTTTTGAAGCAGCCGATGTGATTCGAATGAACTTGGAATCAGAGTTAACCGTTCAACAGAAAAATGGCCGCACCGATTTAGTAACAAATATGGATGAACAAACCCAAGAATTTTTAATGAATAAAATTCAAACAAATTTTCCCGAAGATCAAATTTTAGGGGAAGAAAAAGGCTACAATACTTTAAAAAGTTTTGCTGGTCGCGTGTGGATCATCGATCCGATTGATGGCACAATGAATTTCGTGATGGAAAGAGAAAATTTTTGTATTATGTTAGCTGTTTATGAAGACGGCATTGGTAAATTAGGTTTTATCTATGATGTGATGCGAGAAGAACTTTATTGGGGTGGCAAAGGGCTTGGCGTTTATCGGAATAATCAATTATTAAAAGCGCCTACTATGAAAGCCTTGGCAGATGGATTATGGGGCATGAATGCTTACATGCATGGAAAAAATATTCATCACGCAACGGAAATCGGACAAGCAAGTATGGGCGTGCGTATTAGCGGTTGTGCAGGTTTGGAAATTATTGCCATGTTAAAAGGCAACCATCATGGCTATTTATCTAATCTAAGTCCTTGGGATTATGCAGCAGGCTTAGTACTTTTGGAAGAATTTGGGTTTAAATACTCTGGTATTACAGGAAAACCATTAACTTTTACGGGTCGTGAATACTTTATTGCAGCAACTCCTGAAACCTATGATGAAGTATTTACCCGATATTTAAATGAATCGGAATAATCCAAGAAGAGCGTTGCTGAAAGGTAAGGCTCTTCCTCTTTTAAAAGAGAAAAATTTGTAAAAAAATGTCCTTGTTTTCAGAAAAAGCCGAATAATTTCTAAAACTTTCATTATTTTTGCAGGCGAAAGCCTTTTTTTAATGAAAAAAGTTTGCTATAATAAGCAGTCGGCTTTTATGGACTTAAGTAACATAAGCGTATATAGATAAGGAGCAATTAAATTGAAATACAGAGATGATATTCGTAACGTGGCAATTATCGCCCACGTTGACCATGGTAAAACAACCTTAGTAGATGAACTTTTAAAACAATCTGACACTTTAGATGGACACACACAATTACAAGAACGTGCAATGGATTCCAATGCACTTGAAAGTGAACGTGGAATTACTATCTTAGCAAAAAATACAGCCGTAGATTATAACGGTACACGTATCAACATTCTAGATACACCAGGACACGCGGACTTCGGTGGTGAAGTAGAACGTATCATGAAAATGGTAGATGGTGTTGTTTTAGTTGTCGATGCGTATGAAGGAACAATGCCTCAAACACGTTTCGTATTGAAAAAAGCATTAGAACAAAAAGTAACACCAATCGTGGTTGTTAACAAAATTGACAAACCTTCTGCTCGTCCTGAACACGTAGTAGATGAAGTTTTAGAGTTATTCATCGAATTAGGCGCAGACGACGATCAATTAGATTTCCCAGTTGTTTATGCTTCTGCTTTAAACGGAACTTCAAGTGAATCAGATGATCCAGCAGATCAAGAGCCAACAATGGCCCCAATTTTTGATAAAATTATTGAACATGTGCCAGCTCCAGTTGACAATTCAGATGAACCACTTCAATTCCAAGTCTCATTACTAGACTACAACGATTACGTTGGACGTATTGGGATTGGCCGTGTGTTCCGTGGCACAATGAAAGTCGGCGACCAAGTTGCGTTGATGAAATTAGATGGCAGCGTGAAAAATTTCCGTGTAACGAAAATTTTAGGTTTCTTTGGCCTACAACGTGTGGAAATTGATGAAGCAAAAGCGGGCGATTTAATTGCCGTTTCCGGAATGGAAGACATTTTCGTTGGGGAAACAGTTGTAGATGTTCACAATCAAGAAGCATTACCAATTCTACACATTGATGAGCCAACCTTACAAATGACTTTCTTAGTTAACAATTCTCCATTTGCGGGACGTGAAGGAAAATACATTACCGCTCGTAAAATCGAAGAACGTTTAATGGCTGAATTACAAACAGACGTATCTTTACGTGTTGATCCAATTGGCCCAGATTCTTGGACTGTATCAGGCCGTGGCGAATTGCATTTATCAATTTTAATTGAAAATATGCGTCGTGAAGGCTATGAATTACAAGTTTCTCGTCCAGAAGTTATTGAACGTGAAATTGATGGGGTTAAATGTGAACCATTTGAACGTGTTCAAATTGACACACCTGAAGAATACATGGGTAGCGTGATTGAATCCCTAAGTTTACGTAAAGGCGAAATGCAAGATATGATTAATGCCGGTAACGGACAAATGCGTTTAATCTTCTTAGCACCAGCTCGTGGCTTAATTGGTTATTCAACAGAATTCTTATCAATGACTCGTGGTTATGGTATTATGAACCACACCTTCGATCAATACTTACCAATGATTCAAGGAACGATTGGTGGCCGTCATCAAGGTGCACTAGTTTCAATCGATACTGGTAAAGCAACGACTTACTCAATCATGAGTATTGAAGAACGTGGTACAGTTTTCGTTGAACCAACGACAGAAGTTTACGAAGGAATGATTGTTGGGGAAAACAACCGCGACAACGATTTAACTGTGAACATCACAAAAGCTAAACAAATGACTAACGTTCGTTCGGCAACGAAAGACCAAACATCAGTCATTAAAAAACCGAAAAAATTAACGTTAGAAGAATCATTAGAATTCTTGAATGAAGATGAATACTGTGAAGTAACACCAGAAAGCATCCGTTTAAGAAAACAAATTCTTAACAAAAACGAACGCGAAAAAGCAAGCAAGAAAAAGAAAAAAGCTGAATAATTTTTCGACAAATAAACATTTAAACCAACTATGCTCGTTTTACTACGAAAATAGTTGGTTTTTTTGATGGCAAAAACGAATTAATGCGTATTTTAAGATAAGGTTATTTTTTTATGTGTGGATAACTACTCGTTATCCACAACAAGCAAATGTCGCTATTTTTGAAAGCTTTTGATAGCAAGCTTTCACAATTTTTCATTCTTTTTGATGTTTCACGTTAACTGGTGTTTCACGATTGTGTCTTGTTTTAACACACCTTGTTCCTGTTAGATTAGCGTGTTAAAATGACTTGTAGAACAAAGATTGGAGCGCAATAAATGAGTGCATTACAAGAATTATTAAAAGATACATTTGGCTATGATGATTTTCGGCCAGGACAAGAAACGATTATTCGTCATGTATTGCGACAAGAAAATGTCTTAGGCATTATGCCAACAGGTGGAGGCAAATCGATTTGTTATCAGTTGCCAGCCTTACTTTTGGATAATTTAACATTGGTGATTTCACCATTAATTTCTTTAATGAAAGATCAAGTAGATGCCCTGAATTTAATGGGGATTCCAGCTACATATATCAATAGTACCATTTCCTATCAAGAAATGAATCATCGTATTCAATTAGCGGTTAACAAAGAAGTCAAGCTATTGTATGTTGCGCCAGAGCGATTAGAATCTTATGATTTTCAACAGATGCTGACACATGTACCGATTGATTTATTGGCAGTAGATGAGGCACACTGTATTTCACAATGGGGGCATGATTTTCGTCCAAGCTATTTGCGTTTAGCAGAGATTATCGATCAATTTCAACAACAACCAACCGTGATTGCACTAACAGCTACAGCAACGCCACAAGTAGCGGAGGATATTGTCAAGCAATTAAGAATTCCATCAGAAAATGAAATCAAAACAGGATTCGCTCGAGAAAATTTATCTTTTCAAGTCGTGAAAGATCAAAATAGAGACGTTTTTCTTTTGGAATATTTAAAGATGAATACTGGACAATCAGGTATTATTTATGCAAGCACGCGGAAGGAAGTTGAACGAATTTATCATTTATTAGAAAGTAAAAAAATTGCAGCTGGGATGTATCATGGGGGCATGAGTGAACAGTTACGTAGTGAAAATCAAGAAGCATTCTTGTATGATCAAGTGCAAGTGATGGTAGCAACAAATGCCTTTGGTATGGGGATTAATAAGAGTAATGTTCGTTTTGTCATTCACGCACAAGTACCAGGGAATATTGAATCTTATTACCAAGAAGCCGGCCGAGCTGGTCGTGACGGTCTGCCTAGTGATGCTGTATTAATGTTTGCTCCACAAGACTTGCAAATTCAACAATACTTTATTGAACAATCTGAAATGACCATTGATTATAAGCAGAAAGAGTACTTGAAATTACGGGAAATGTCACAATATGCGAATGCACAAATGTGTTTACAAAAATATATTTTACGCTATTTTGGTGAAGAAGGGACGGACTGCGGTCGCTGCTCAAATTGTCTGGATAATCGAGAATTAGTCGATATTACGGTCGATGCCCAAAAAGTCTTGTCTTGTGTAAAACGTATGGGAGAACGTTTCGGTAAGGGCTTAGTTGGTAAAGTCTTGACTGGCTCAAAAGATCAAAAAATTGATCAATGGCATTTTGATCGTTTGCCAACATACGGACTAATGAAAGGTCGCACGCAAAAAGAAGTCACACAGCTGATTGATTATTTGACAGCAGAACGTTATTTAATTCCTTCTGATGGGCAATTTCCGTTGTTATCAGTCTCGACAGAAGGTGTTCAGGTGCTTTTAGGGGAACGGAAAGTCTTCCGAAAAGAAGACCAAAAAGTTCGAAAAGTAGCAGTGGATGATGCCTTGTTTGAACGATTACGCGAATTACGTATGGACATGGCTCAAGAGGCAGGCGTGCCGCCATATGTAGTCTTTTCCGATAGTACACTTAAAGAAATGTGTGAAAAATTACCGCAAACAACGATTCAATTATTGCAAATAAAAGGGGTCGGCCAAAATAAATTAGATAAATATGGCACCGCCTTTTTAGAAGTAATTAAAGAATATCAAGAGACAAAAAAATGATATATTTTGTTATTTTATTTAAAATTAAAAGCAGAAAATAAGAAAAAAGTCTTTTAATGTATTTGTTGTTGTATTGATAAAATAAGCTTGTTATATAAAGAGATTTCTTACTTAATATATCGCTTGGTTTTAGAAAATTTCTTAAAGGAAATTTTCTGAAATCATCATGTATCTAACTGAGAATTATGTTATAATTATTTAATTAAGATAGGGAGGTTCTGTACAAATGGACGAAGGAATTTCAAAGAAATTTGCCATTCAATTATTAGAAGACGATGCAGAACGCATTAAAATGCTTATTCGTAATCAAAAAAACAGTTTGTGCATTTCTCAATGTAAAGCATTTGAAGAAGTGGTGGATACACAAATGTATGGTTTTTCAAGACAAGTGACCTATGCGACCCGTTTGGGGATTTTAACTAATGATGAAGGACATCGCTTACTAAGTGATTTAGAACGCGAATTGAATCAATTATATACAGATGTTTATGAAGAAACACAAGAAAAAAACGAGATTGGCAAGGAGGGTTAAGCTTTGCCAAACAAAGTAAAGAAACGGCATTTGCTAGACTATAGTATTTTTATTCCATATTTAATTTTAAGTATCGTGGGATTGATTATGGTATATAGTTCCACATCCGCATTACAAGTAATGAAAGGTTTTTCACCTACGTCATTCGTTATTAACCAGGTTGCCTTTTGGGTAGTAGGGTTAGTTGCAATGTTTTTTATTTATAAGATGAAAACATCCGTTTTTCAGAATCGAAGTTTTATCATGTTTGCCATTGCAGTAATTACGGTTATGGTTTTAGCCGTTCGGATTCCTGGTATCGGGAAAGAAATTAACGGCGCACGTGGTTGGATTGAGATTGGTGGATTTTCGATGCAACCAGCTGAGTATTTAAAAATCATGGTTGTCTGGTATTTGTCTTATATTTTAGCACGGCGACAAAAGACAATTAATGGAGGCATGGATCAATTTAAACAAGCTGCCGGGCGCCCGTTGATGCTCGTTTTTGTATTAATTGCTCTAGTTGCAATCCAGCCTGACTTCGGGAATGCGGCCATTCTAACATTAATTACCATCGTGATGGTTTTAGCAAGTGGGATTAATTATATGTATACCTACTTGGTTGGTGGCTTGGGCATTTTAGGTAGTATCACGGCTATTCAGTTATTAATTATGTCGAAAGGAAAAATTTTCCCAGCGCGTTATCAATATATTTATAATCGTTTTGCTGTTTTTAAAAATCCATTTTTAGATGAACGGAACTTAGGCCATCAGTTAGCTAATTCTTATTATGCAATCAGTAATGGCGGCTGGTTTGGCAAAGGTCTAGGGAATAGTGTTCAGAAAAAAGGCTTTTTACCAGAAGCACATACGGACTTTATCTTTGCGATTACTTTAGAAGAGTTAGGCATTATCGGCGGTCTAGCGATTTTAGGATTGTTGATGTTTATGATTGCGCGAATTATTTTAGTCGGTGTACGCTCGAAGAAACCTTTTAATTCACTAATGTGTATTGGAATTGGTACAATGTTATTAATTCAAGTCTTTATTAATGTTGGTGGGATTACTGGGATTATTCCATTAACAGGAATTACTTTCCCGTTCTTGAGTCAAGGTGGGAATAGTTTGCTGATTATTTCGATTGCTGTGGCCTTTGTCCTGAATATCAGTGCAGATGAAACACGTCAGAAATTAGAAAATGAGTACTATTTATCTTTAGAACAGAACCAATAAATTTGAAGGAAATTGATGGTAGGAGTGACGTTATGAAAAAGGTATTAGTTGCCAATCGTGGCGAAATTGCGATTCGAATTTTTAGAGCTTGTACAGAATTAGATATCCAGACAGTAGCGATTTATGCTGCAGAAGATGAGTATTCTGTTCATCGTTTCAAAGCAGATGAAGCGTATTTAGTTGGTAAGGGGAAAAAACCAATTGAAGCCTATTTAGACATTGAAAATATTATCCAAATTGCCAAAAAATCGGGAGCAGATGCCATTCATCCTGGTTATGGCTTTTTATCTGAAAACTTACGCTTCGCCGAACGTTGTGAAGAAGAAGGAATCATTTTTGTTGGACCTAAAACACACCATTTAGATATTTTTGGCGATAAAATTAAAGCAAAAGAAGCAGCTGTAGCTGCGGGGATTGCTTCGATTCCAGGTTCAGATGGGCCAGTAGCAACGGTGGAAGAGGTCGTAGCTTTTGGTGAAACGCATGGCTTTCCTATCATGATTAAAGCTGCTTTAGGTGGCGGCGGTCGCGGGATGCGCGTTGCCCACGATGCCAAGGAAGCACGAGAAGGTTACGAAAGAGCAAAAAGTGAAGCGAAAGCAGCCTTTGGTTCTGACGAGGTTTATGTTGAAAAGTATATTTCTAATCCTAAACATATCGAAGTACAAATTTTAGGCGATCATCATGGGAACGTCTTGCATTTATTTGAACGTGATTGTTCCGTTCAACGGCGCCACCAAAAAGTGGTAGAAGTCGCACCATGTGTATCAATGAATGAAGAACAACGAGCAGCCATTTGTTCGGCTGCTGTACAGTTAATGGCGCATGTCGGCTACGTGAATGCGGGAACGGTTGAGTTTTTAGTAGAAGGGGATCAGTTTTATTTTATTGAAGTGAATCCTCGTGTTCAGGTAGAACATACTATCACAGAAATGATTACAGATATTGATATTGTGATCTCTCAATTACAAATTGCGCAAGGGCTTGATTTGCATAAAGATATGCATTTGCCAAAACAAAACGAATTGACATTAAAAGGCGCGGCTATTCAATGTCGGATTACGACTGAAGATCCCTTGAACCAATTTATGCCAGATACAGGGAAAATTGATACGTATCGTTCACCAGGTGGGTTTGGTGTGCGTTTAGATGTAGGAAATGCTTATTCTGGCTACGCTGTGACGCCTTACTTTGATTCTTTATTGGTTAAAGTCTGTACGCATGGTTTCTCTTTTGAACAGGCAATCAGTAAAATGCAACGCTGCTTAAAAGAATTTCGGATTCGTGGCGTGAAAACAAATATTCCGTTTTTACAAAATGTTGTGAGCTATCCAGCGTTTCAATCTGGGGAAGCCAAAACAACCTTTATTGATAATACACCTGAATTATTTGAATTTCCTCGTATGCGCGATCGTGGCAATAAAACGATGAAATACATTGGAGAAGTAACGGTCAATGGGTTCCCTGGCATTGAACGAACGGAGAAAAAATATTTTGAAGCCCCGCGCGTGCCGACAGATATTGAAGTTCCAGAAAAAGTGATCACAGCTAAAAATATTCTAGACGCTCAAGGAGCAACCGCCGTCATCGACTGGGTTAAGAATCAAGAAAGTGTGTTAATGACAGATACCACGTTCCGTGATGCGCACCAAAGTTTATTAGCTACTCGTGTGAGAACACAAGATTTTAAAGCAATTGCTGGTCTAACTGATGCAGCCCTGCCTGAGCTGTTTTCTAGTGAAATGTGGGGTGGCGCTACGTTCGATGTTGCCTATCGCTTCTTAACCGAAGACCCATGGCAACGTTTAAGAAAAATTCGTCAGTTGATGCCAAACACACTTTTACAAATGCTGTTCAGAGGATCTAATGCGGTAGGCTATCAAAATTATCCTGATAATGTTATTGAAGAATTTATTAAAGAATCCGCTCGCCAAGGAGTCGATGTTTTCCGAATTTTTGATAGCTTAAACTGGATTCCTCAAATGGAAAAAAGTATTCAAGTCGTTCGGGATACCGGAAAAATTGCGGAAGCAGCAATTTGTTATACTGGGGACATCAATGATCCAGCCCGAGCAAAATATAATGTTCAATATTACCTTGATATGGCTAAAGAATTGGAAAATTTAGGTGCACAAATCATTGCGATTAAAGATATGGCTGGCTTATTGAAACCACAAGCTGCTTATCGTTTAATTAGTGAATTAAAGGCAGCCACGGATTTACCAATCCATCTCCATACCCACGATACTAGTGGCAATGGGATCATCACTTATTCAGCAGCCACTAAAGCAGGCGTTGATATTGTTGACGTCGCAATGAGTGCGATGAGTGGCGCAACTAGCCAG
>OBZU01000398.1_pt1 | contig 14135 bp, 13 predicted proteins | sample 1495561 | NCBI WGS metagenome assembly OBZU01 (sample SAMEA2580250, study PRJEB22360) | human gut metagenome | biome: human gut; feature: human-associated habitat; material: faeces | place: Denmark | collected 2008/2010 | reverse complement strand
GCTCGACAATCCAAAAATAATTGAGAGGCTAGGACTTTTGTCCCAGCCTCTTTTTCTGCAATTTTTTCGAATGGTATAAGTGAGGGGATTCCCTACACGAAATCATTGGAGGTTGCTATGAAGAAACGACACGAGTATGTATCGCCCACCTTGGATTTAATGGCGAAAAAGATTTTTAGTCTGCCGGATGTGACAGCCAAATTCATCCGCGAAGTATTGGATCTGCCAGTAGAGTCCGTTGAGATTTTAGAAGGAGACCAAATTCATGAGCAGGGGTTTTTAGGAGATCTTCCGTTTGAAACATCCGTTGATGTGAGAGCAAGGCTAGATAGTGGGCTTGAAGTGATCATTGAGATTCAAGTTTTGAAGCAAGAGTACCTCTTGAATCGTTTCCACTATTATTTAGCCAATCAACTGGTTGAAAATGTCCAACGCAAGCGAAAGAAAGGAGCGACCCATTCTATGTACCAGGAGCTGGAGCCGGTCTATGGGATCGCTATCCTGGAGCGAAGTATTTTTCCTCAGTTAGATTCACCCGTCAATGTCTATGAAATGCGCCATACAGTAGACGGGACACCTCTTTATAGCTCTCGAAAGGATGGAGTAGCGCACAATATGTTAAAGGTTGCCTTTTTAGAGTTGGATAAGTATAATGAAAGTAGAGATACGGAGTTGAATGCTCACTGGAGACAATGGCTTGAATTTTTCGGCAATCGCCCATTCAGTCATCAACCAGATCAAGTGATCGAGCAGGCAGAATCACTCCTGATCCCATCAAATTGGACAAGGGAGGAAAAAGAAATGATTGATGAACGGATTCGTATCAGAGAAAATTGGGAAATGAGCATGGATACCTTTCGGAAAGAACAACTGGAAGCCGGTTTTCAGAAAGGGTTGAAAAAAGGTCTTGAACAGGGACTCGAACAAGGTCTCGAACAGGGACTCGAGTGTGGTCTTGAACAAGGTCTCGAGCGTGGTCTTGAACAGGGATTGGAACAAGGCAGACAAGAAGGCATGGAGTTGGGAGTTCAAGCTGGTCAGCAGTCTCTGATTCAAAAACTATCTTTGAAGGGGATGAGTATCGAGATGATTGCTGAAATGACGGATTTATCCAGCGAATCCATCAAAAAAATGTTGGCTACGGATTCGTCTGACGAGGAGTAGTAGCGTGAACAGAATTTTGGGAACAATGAAACTTCGAGAATTACCTTGCTGAGAAAAAAGTAGTTCTAAAATGGATTGTAAAGATCGTCAGGAGTTCGTTATTTTTGGATCTTGATCCTCTACAGATTTATACGGTTATGATTTATTGAAGGTTGGAAACTTTTATCCAACCTTTTTTTCTCACTCCTCTTGCCCCTCCCTTAGTGAAATGAAATAAAAGTTTAAAAAATCCAAGTTGTAATCCTTGACATTACATTATGATCCTGTATAATAGCTATTGTAACAAATAATCTTACAACAAGAGAGGAAACAACTATGAAAAACATTTTATTTATCGTCGGATCTCTTCGTCAAGGATCTTTTAACCACCAAATGGCTAAGAAAGCAGAAAGTCTTCTTGAAGGAAAAGCAACTGTGACTTACTTGGACTACAAGAACATCCCAATGATGAACCAAGATTTGGAAACACCAACCTTGCCAGCTGTACAAGCAGCGCGTGATGCGGTTCTTGCTGCGGATGCCATCTGGATCTTCTCGCCAGTTTATAACTTTGCGATTCCAGGCGTAGTGAAAAACCTGATCGACTGGCTGAGCCGTGCCCTTGACCTGTCAGAAACGCGTGGTCCATCTGCCCTTCAAGACAAGATCGTAACGGTTTCTTCAGTAGCCAATGCCGGACACGAACCAATGTTTGCGGCATACCAAGCGCTTTTGCCATTCGTTCGAACTCAAGTAGTTGGAGAGTTCACTGGAACAACCGTAAACCCAGAAGCCTGGGGAACAGGTGAATTAATCTTGACGGACGAAGCAGTGGAAGGACTGAAAAAACAAGCACAAGATCTATTAGAAGCATAAGAAAAAGCTGAGACAAAATTCTCAGCTTTTTTAGATACTAAAGAGTTGTCCGAAGAAGTAAGTCACACCCATGGTGAGAAGGCCAATGATGAGATTGCGAAGCATGGCTGGCTTGGTTGGGGCTTTTCCCAGTTTTGCACTGGTATAGCCAGTGAAGATCAAGGATAGTCCAACAACGAAGACCGTCACCGGAATGCGATAGGCAGCTGGAAAGAGGATGATAGAGAGCATTGGAGGAAGGGAACCAACCGAAAAAGCAAGGAAGCTAGAGGCAGCAGCATGCCAAGGATTGGTAAATTCTTCGTATTCAATGCCGTATTTCTCTTCGACCAAGGCTTTGAGGGGATGTTTCAGAAAGGCCCGCTCTGTCAAAATTTTTGCGGAAGTTTCGCATTCTCCATTTTGAAGATAAGCATGGTAGAGAGATTCTCTAGCTAACTTTGGATCGCGATCCAACAAGGCTTGTTCGCGGTTTACAGCAGCTTCTTCCGTGTCTTTTTGTGTAGAAACAGAGACATACTCACCGCCTGCCATCGAAAAGGCACCTGCCAGAATCGCAGATAAGCCAGATAGGAAAATAATCCAGATGTTTGGTGTGGCACTGGCCACCCCGATCACGACCCCAGCAATAGAAATGATTCCATCATTGGCACCGAGAACAGCAGCCCTCAAGATATTCAAGCGATCGCTAAATGATTCATCTACTCCATGTTTCGTTTCAGTCATACAATGTCTCCTTTATCTTGTTTAGAATGATTATAAATAAAAAACAAAAAGAAAGCAAGGATTTTAACTCAAATGATAAAAGTTCGACAATTTAATGGAATTTTTTAGTTGTAAAATTTGGCATTACAAGCAAAAAAGAAAGAATAGGGTATACACCGATCCTAGCAAGATTTATTTAGCAGAAGTGGCATAATTTTTGAAGATCCTGATAGCATTGTCACACGGGTCAGAAAAGGATAATAAAAAACAGCAAATTTTGCTGTTTTTTATTGAGATAAATTAGTTCGTTTCATTTTCTTTTCCCACCACCCAAAATAAGAGAAGGAGTTGGAAGATGCCCAAGGCGAATAAGACCATAAAACCGTTGCGACTTCCTTTAGCAGTGGCTTGGGTGAAGTCCATCTTTTGATTAGCTTGGCTCATGGCAACGATCAAGGAAGCCAGGGTTGTTCCGACAGCGCCTGCAAATTGTTGCAAGGTGTTAAAGATCGCGTTCGCATCGGGTTGCTCTTCCAGAGAGAGTTGTTTTTGTCCGTTGGTCATGACATTGCCAAAGGCAAGGCCCATACCGGTCATGAAGATCATGTAAAAGATAAGAATCAAGCCATTTGTCAGCTTCAGGCCAAAGAGGGTGAAGTGGAAATGGGCCAGAAGGATTAAAGCAGCTCCAAGGAGAATCGGTTTACGGGCGCCCAACTTATCTAGAATGAGACCGGAGAAAGGAGCAAAACCTGCTCCAATGATGGCTCCTGGAAGCAGCATCAAGGCTGCAAGCGTGGTACTCGAGTGGTTGACCAATTGGACATAATTGGGCAAGAGGAAACTCATGGCCAGAGAACCTAATTGAAAAGTGAAAAAGGCAAGAACATGGCCAGTGAGGAGAGGATTTTTTAAGATGGCGAGGTTGATAATGGGAGTCTCTAACTGATTGGACCGGTAGACTAAGAGAACCAGTCCCAAGAACCCAATCACCAGCCAACCAAGGACAGAAAAACTAAAGAAAGCATGATCAGAAAGACCGTGAATACCTAGAATCAAGCCTAAAAATGAAGCAATAATAGCGAGAAGGCTCATGATATCAAGGGTTTCTCGTTTGACTGTACTGATTTGTTCAATGGAGCGAAGTCCTGCAACTAGCGAAGCTAGAAGGATCGGGAATTGAACCAAAAAGATGGACCGCCAACCGAAGTTAGCAGTCAAGAGACCACCGACAGTAGGCCCAATGGCGGGAGCGATGGCTGTGATCAGGGTACCCACTCCCATCATGAGACCGATCTTGCGTTTTGGGACCTGCTCTAAAATGATATTAAACATCAGAGGAAGGGCAAAACCAACCCCCATTCCTTGGACCAAGCGACCCAAAACCACAAAGCCAAAACTAGGAGCTAGGAAGTCAATGAGAACACCTAAAACAGATAGGAGATTTCCAACTAAAAAGATGGACTTCATTTTAAAAGAGCGCTTGAGGTAGGCAGATAGTGGGACTACACAGGCAACCACTAGAAGATAGATGGTGGTGACCCACTGGACGGTTGCGGTATTGATCTCAAATTCCTTCATCAATATTGGGAAGGTGATATTCATGGCAGTTTCTCCAGCCACCCCGCAAAAGGAAAGGATCCCTGTTGCAAAAATAGCATACAGGACCTTGGCTGAAATTTTTTCTTGTGACATCGGTGTCTGATTCCTCCTAAATCTTTCTATAATCTTGTAAAAATGGTCTGAAAATCCATCCTAGCTCTCTCATTTCCCATCAATTCCAATTGCTATGAGCATAGCAGGACCGATGGTAACCTGATTCATCGTTTTGTTAGCTAACAAATAGTATAGAGGAAATGAAGACCCCTGTCAAAGAATTTTTGAAAAATTGTGAAAATTTTAAAAGTGTTCTCAACTGATGACGTCTCTCCAAACGAAAGGATATGCTCGCCACTATGGTATAATAAGAAGAAAGTAAGCAATGTGAATAAGTCAATCAACTCGAACAGGAGGCCCCATGACCAAGTATTTAGTCCAGAAGTTTTTCTGGTTACGAGAAAAAAGTTTGATTCAAATTTCCCAGAAAACCCTGGTTTCCTTATTTCCTTTTTTCCTATTTTCAGGGATCATTCGGGTGATCGCGCTATCGGTCTTCTCCGATCGAGGCTATATCCATCAGCTCTTTTCGATGGATAGCTGGTTGCCGTGGGATCAAGCTATTAGTCAAGTCCTTATCAATTTTTCCAATTTTTTAGGAGGTCTAGCAGGACCTTTAGCGACTTACTTCGCTGGGAAATATACAGCTGGGCATTACGGTCGAAGTACGGGGACAGCCGGCGTGACTGCTCTTTTGGTCAGCTTGATTGTAGGGTCTCAGGAATTGTTGGTGGGACCACTCCATGATGGGCAACTGACACGCATTAACTTACCTGCGACGACCAATATCCTCTTAGCCATTGTTTTAGGCTATCTTATCGGACAGATCTTTCGGCTATCTAAAGCCAGTGACGATCAGATTGTGGACAAAGACTTCATCTATCAACCCAAGACGGTGCGTCCCATTTTCTTATCCTTAGTTCTAGGGGTCAGCCTAAATCTTCTTTTGGTTCTTGGGAACCAATTTAATATTTTTCAGACTATCCGACAGTTCTTGGCTTCTCTAACGGTAAGTAGTCATCATCTCCTGTCCACCTTTGTCATGGGACTATTTAGTGGGCTATCTGCTTGGTTTGGTAATAGTCAAGCCTTTGCCTTGAACTCAATTGCGGATGATAACTTTGCTTTGGAAAATCTCACCTACGCTGTGACGCATCATACAACGACAGGCATTCCTCATCTCTATACCTTGACCAATTTGTACCGCAGTTTTGGTCTGGTGGCTGGTGTCGGCGCTGTCCTATCGCTTTTGGTGGCGATCTTGCTGGTTTCACGAAGTCAAAAGGACAAGAAAGTTAGTCTCCTCAGCATTTTTCCAAGTCTCTTTAACAATGGGGCTTCATTCATGGTAGGGATACCGGTCCTTCTCAATCTACTTTATGTGATTCCTTTCTTATTGATCCCTTTGGCGAATATGGCGATAGCAGCTGTAGCTTTGTGCTTCAAACTGATGCCGGCAGCTGTCTATCCAGTGCCAGACGGGACTCCTAGCCTTCTCTATGCCTTTATTGGGACAGGAGGAAGTCTGAGGGCTTTAGCTGTAAGTATACTTTGTTTTGCCGTCGATGTGCTCCTTTATCTACCATTTGTCCGCATGGGAAATCGTATCCGAAAAGATTTAAAAGTGAAAGGAGAAAGCGATGAAGCCATCTAAAAAAACAGCAATCGTCCTTACTTTGGTCAGTCTTTTCTTGATCGCTTTAGCCATTCCTTCTTATAGCTGGACTCGGACCAATGTTTCAAGAATCGAGAAATTTTATAATTCAAAATTGTCTCCCATCATCATGATCCCGGGAAGCTCAGCGACAGAGAACCGCTTTGATGGCTTGGTGACCAAGCTCAACCAAGACCGCCAAGGAACCAAACACAGCCTGCTCAAGGTCAAAGTTTGGAATGATGGGCATATCACCTATAGTGGAAGTATTGATGCCAAGGACAATGAGCCGGTAATTGTGGTTGGTTTTGAAAACAACAAAGATGGCTATAGCAACATTAAAAAGCAAGCTAAACTATTTAATCAAGCCTTCGAAGCCCTTCAAGAAAAATATAATTTTAATAATTTTAAGGGCTTGGGTCATTCCAACGGTGGCTTGATTTATACAGCCTTTATTGAAAATTACCTGGGGGATTACGATGTGGATCTCAAGACCCTCATGACCATCGGAACTCCCTACAATTTCACGGAGACCAATATCAAAAATAAATCTGAGATGTTAGCCGATTTTATCAAGGGGAAAAAAGCCATCCCTAATACGCTTTATATGTATTCAGTAGCAGGAACCATCACCTATGATTCCGATGAGTTGGTCCCAGATGCCAGTGTTTCTGCTGGGAAATATATCTACCAAAACCAAGCTGCTAGTTATACGGAGATCACAGTGACGGGGGAAGATGCCCAGCACTCGGACCTTCCAACCAATGATGAGGTGGTTGCCTTGGTGAAAGAGCATATTGAAAGTCAACCGGATCGTAGAACCAAACCAAATAAAGAAAACTAATTGTGGCTGAGCAAAAACTCTCCAGACTTCTATGTTTAATAAGCATAACTGTATGACGCAGTGGTTGATTGCTCAAAGCACTGCTTTAAGGTGGTAGATAGGACTTGCGAAGCAAGTTTCCTAAGTATTCGTTCGCTTTTCAAGCTCCAAAGATGACCTAATGATGGAAACAAAGTTTCCTTTATCTACAACCTTCAACAGTCTCCCAGACTGTTGAAGCTGTGCGGGGTGGGAAGATTGAAAAGGTTTGGGGAACCTTTTCAACCTTTTTTAAATAGTCTGAGTTCTTTCCCACTCCCTTTCTGCTGGTTATGAAGGCCTTAATCTGGGTAGATATAGGTGACGGTTCCCCAGATGGGGTTGGTTGGATCGAACCAACCGCGGAAGTTGTCGATATAGCGATGGCCGTTGTAGTTAGCCTCTTGGATCTGAATTTTTTGGTCATGTTCGACATCCGTAACCAAGGCGACGTGCCCATATCCCCCATTGTCCCAACAGGCGATGGCACCGACCTCTGGGATGTCTCCTGTCCGGAATCCCGCAGCGCGTGCACTAGTTGCCCACATGCCACCGTTTCCCCACCAGTTATGGGCCCAAGGGGCTAATTCTTTGGCTCCCCAGGTACATTCACCAATGGGATAGGTGTTCCCTGGATGTGTCGCGAGTGGCGTGAGCTTTGGCTTTGCCTTTTCCACTTGAAAGGTAGTGGGGAATAGTCCTTTTAGTTGTCCTTGGCTTTTCTGATAGACATGTAGGTGAAATAGCCCATTTCCCTTGTGTTTTTGAGCTTGAAAGCGCAGTTGGAAATGTCCAGGTGCGACCTTCTTTGCGGGATACCAGACCAGATCATCCTGCCCATTTTCTTCAGACCAGATGGGGAAGACAATCTCGTCAACGTCTTCGAACAACTTTAGGTCTACCTCAAATTCTTGTTGGGAGATGGGTGTGATCGTAATCTTTGGCTGGGAGGAAGCCAGGTCTTTTTGCTGGACGCTGGTCGTGAGAGGGTAAAGACCGGTTAGCTGTTCATTTGCCTCCACTCCATAGACATGGACATGATAAAGTCCAGCTTGATCAGAATGATTGGTCAATGGCACTTGTAGATCAAATCCCTTGTCACTGCGTTCTACAGGATACCAAATCAGGTCATCTTGGCCATTTTGGTCAGACCAGACGGGAACTTGGATCTTTTGATACTTATCCGGGACGTTTCCAAGATGAATCATCAGCTGCCCTTTTTCGGCATAGATAGCATTGGTCGCTTGATCTGCATGGGCAATAGAGGCTTGCATCCCCCATGTCGCACAAGTCAGCACGACAAATTTTTTGATTGTTTGCATAATACTCCTTTTCGTCAATTAGTAGGTCTCACCTATACTATTCGGAAAAAAATGAGAAATAGGAGAAAATAGCAAAAAATGTTTGGGTTCTACTGGAAATAGGAGACTTTTGCTGAAATCATTAGAATAAAACGAACGATTATGATATAATTTAATAAAATAATTCGCAAAAGAGGTTCGAGATGAAACTTTTGGTTGTTGGATCTGGCGGTCGTGAGCATGCGATTGCTAAGAAATTGTTGGAGTCTAAAGACGTTGAGCAGGTTTTTGTGGCTCCTGGTAATGACGGGATGCGATTAGATGGTCTGGATTTGATCAATATCGGAATTTCCGAACATTCTAAGCTGATTGACTTCGCAAAAGCGAACGATATTGCTTGGACCTTTATCGGTCCAGATGATGCCCTTGCGGCTGGTATCGTGGATGATTTCAATGCAGCGGGTCTCAAGGCTTTTGGTCCGACCAAGGCTGCGGCTGAGCTGGAGTGGTCTAAGGATTTTGCTAAGGAAATCATGGTCAAATACGACGTTCCGACAGCAGCCTATGGCACATATTCAGATTTCGAAGAAGCCAAGGCCTACATCGAAGAAAAAGGAGCTCCAATCGTCGTCAAGGCAGACGGCTTGGCCCTAGGGAAAGGTGTCGTCGTTGCGGAGACAGTTGAGCAGGCAGTTGAAGCCGCTCACGAGATGCTTTTAGACAATAAATTCGGTGATTCAGGTGCGCGTGTGGTCATCGAGGAATTCCTTGACGGGGAAGAGTTCTCTCTCTTTGCTTTTGTCAATGGGGATAAGTTCTACATTATGCCGACGGCTCAGGACCACAAACGTGCCTACGATGGCGACAAAGGTCCTAACACTGGTGGGATGGGTGCCTATGCACCAGTTCCTCACTTGCCACAGAGCGTGGTTGACACAGCGGTTGACATCATTGTCAAGCCAGTTCTTGAAAGCATGATCAAAGAAGGGCGTCCCTACCTAGGTGTCCTTTACGCGGGGCTAATCTTGACAGCTGATGGACCGAAAGTCATCGAGTTCAACTCTCGTTTTGGAGATCCTGAAACGCAAATTATCTTGCCTCGTTTGACATCTGACTTTGCGCAAAATATCACTGACATTTTGGATGGAAAAGAGCCAGCCATCACTTGGACGGACAAGGGTGTGACATTGGGCGTGGTTGTAGCTTCAAACGGCTACCCACTCGCTTATGAGAAAGGTGTCAAGCTTCCAGCCAAGGCAGAGGGCGACATCATCACTTACTATGCTGGTGCAAAATTTGCTGAAAATGGTCAAGACCTTCTCTCAAATGGCGGACGCGTCTACATGCTTGTCACAACAGCGGACACCGTCAAAGATGGTCAAAATATCATCTATAACCAACTCGACAAACAAAACACAGAAGGCCTCTTCTACCGAAACGATATTGGTAGTAAGGCTAACAAATAAAACTCTTTGAAAACCTTCGATTGCCTGTGTTAAAGCTCCTTGCTGAACGTTAGTTCTATCTTCGTCGCTTTGCCTTGTCACTCTGTGGTTTTCTTCGAGTTTTCAAATATCATTGCTATTTTAGGCGACGAAGTCGCCAAACCCGATAATGGTCGCCGTGGTGAAAAGACCAGAACAGTTTCTGTTCTGGTCGGGGGAAACATTGAGACCTTAGGCTCAATGTTTAGGAATGAAACCGAAGGTTTGCTTCCGTCCCCACCACCTAAGACCATTATCAAAAAAGGAGAAAAAATGAAACCAGTAATTTCCATTATCATGGGCTCAAAATCCGACTGGGCAACCATGCAAAAAGCAGCTGAAGTCCTCGACAACTTCGGTGTCGCTTATGAAAAGAAAGTTGTTTCCGCCCATCGGACGCCCGACCTCATGTTCAAACATGCCGAAGAAGCACGTAGCCGTGGCATCAAGGTCATCATCGCGGGTGCAGGTGGCGCAGCTCACTTGCCAGGGATGGTTGCTGCTAAAACAACCCTTCCAGTTATCGGCGTACCCGTCAAATCACGGGCTCTTAGCGGTGTAGATTCGCTCTATTCCATCGTTCAGATGCCAGGTGGGGTACCTGTTGCAACCATGGCAATCGGTGAAGCTGGTGCGACCAACGCGGCCCTCTTTGCCCTCCGCCTTCTTTCAGTAGAGGATCAGGCTATTGCGACAGCGTTAGCAGATTTCGCAGAAGAACAAGGAAAAATCGCAGAGGAGTCTACAAATGAGCTCAACTAAAACCATTGGCATCATCGGTGGTGGCCAGCTCGGTCAGATGATGGCAATCTCAGCTATCTACATGGGCCACAAGGTTATCGCCTTGGATCCAGCAGCGGATTGCCCAGCCTCTCGTGTGGCGGAAATCATCGTGGCCCCTTACGACGACGTAGACGCCCTTCGTCAGTTGGCTGATCGCTGTGATGTTCTCACTTATGAATTTGAAAATGTCGATGCTGACGGTTTGGACGCTGTTATCAAAGAAGGACAGCTCCCACAAGGAACTGACCTGCTTCGCATCTCCCAAAATCGCATTTTTGAGAAGGACTTTCTTTCCAACAAAGCACAAATCACTGTGGCCCCTTACAAGGTCGTAACTTCTAGCAAAGACTTGGCAGATATCGACCTCTCGAAAAATTATGTCCTTAAGACAGCGACCGGTGGTTACGATGGCCATGGTCAGAAGGTCATTCGCTCAGAAGCAGACTTGGAAGAAGCATACACTTTAGCGGACTCAGCAGACTGCGTTTTAGAAGAGTTCGTCAACTTTGACCTTGAAATTTCGGTCATCGTGTCTGGAAATGGCAAGGACGTGACGGTTTTCCCCGTTCAGGAAAATATCCACCGCAACAACATTCTTTCAAAAACCATTGTACCCGCTCGCATTTCAGAAAGTCTAGCTGAAAAAGCCAAGGCCATGGCAGTGCGAATCGCAGAACAACTGAACTTGTCTGGTACACTTTGTGTAGAAATGTTTGCGACAGCTGATGATATCATCGTCAACGAAATCGCGCCACGCCCACATAATTCAGGGCACTACTCAATCGAAGCTTGCGACTTTTCACAGTTTGATACCCATATTCTAGGAGTTCTCGGAGCACCACTTCCTGCTATTCACCTCCATGCGCCTGCTGTCATGCTCAATGTACTCGGCCAACACGTCGAAGCTGCTGAAACATATGTGACAGAAAATCCAAGCGCTCACCTCCACTTATATGGTAAACTAGAAGCAAAGCACAACCGCAAAATGGGACATGTGACCTTGTTTAGTAGTGAACCAGATAGTGTGGTTGAGTTCGGGAAAGGGATTGATTTTTAAGTGAAAATCGCGATTCTAGGACTTGGAGTCATCGGGACCACTTATGCCTACGCCTTTCAAAAAGCAGGCCATCAAGTGGAACACGTACTGAGAGATAGTAAGAAAAGTACAGCTCCGAAGGAGTTGTCGGTTGATCTACTAGATGGTCGCTATCATTCCAAAGGTGAGAACAAACACGACACCTATGAGGTTCATGTGGCGGAAGCTGATTCGGAATATGATTTTATTTTTCTGAGTGTGCGTCATGGTTTTGTCAAAGAAGCTGTGGAGACCTTGCGAAAAAATAATATCAAAGGCACCCTTGTTTTCTTCTGTAATTTCTGGGATACTCGAGAAGAGGTCCAAGAGTGGGCAGGGGATTACGACTATATTCTGGCCTTTCCGACAGCGGGTGGTCATATGCAAGAGGACCATTTGGATGGTGTCTTGTTTGACCATTTAATGCTCGAAGGTGAGCAAAAAGCACACATTTCTAACTATGCGGATCTGACGGATTTACTGACTTCTGCAGATTTGAAGTGGGAAGTTCCTCATGATATGGTTGAGTGGATTTGGATTCACATGGCGATTAATGCGGGTGTTACTTCGACAGCTGCTCGTTCAGGGAATCTGGAAAACCCAGAAGAATTGGCTTTGAACTTGATGAATAGTTCTTCGGAATTATCATTAGCCATCAAGGCCATTCGAGAAACTTTGAAAGTCGTAGAAGCGCGTGGGGTGAATTTGAAGCTTTATAAGGCAGAACTCTTACCCTACAAAATTCCCGCTTGGATAGCCGGCAAAGCCATGAAAGTCATGTTTGCGAAAAATGAGCTGACCCGAAAAATCATGACCTTACACAATGATAAACAGGACATCTTCTATTGTTGTCAAAGTGTTTATCAGACTGGTCAGGAGTTAGGTGTCAAGATGCCTATTCTGGAAGCAAATATGAAGGGCATTTCGATTTAGGAGGTTTTATGATTCAACTCATTGTCAACGCATTTGTCGAAAAAGAGAAGACAGGAGCGGTCGTCGAAGTCTTGTATGCCAGTAGTGATCATGAAAAAGTGAAAGCGAAGTATGAAGAGCTAGTTGCACAATATCCTGAAAACTATTTAGCCATCTATGATCTGCCTCTGGATACGGATTTGAATACATTGGGTCATTATCCATCTGTGTGGATTGGGAAAGAAGAATTTGAGTAAAGCGACAGTCGGTTGCTAACTGATGTGAAGCATCAACAGAAAGGAAAATTAAACATGATTGATAGATATAGCCGCCCAGAAATGGCGAACATTTGGACTGAAGAAAATAAATACCGTGCTTGGCTTGAGGTGGAAATCTTAGCTGACGAGGCATGGGCTGAGTTGGGAGAAATCCCTAAGGAAGATGTGGCTTTGATTCGCGAAAAAGCGGACTTTGATATCGACCGTATTTTGGAAATCGAGCAGCAAACACGTCACGATGTGGTTGCCTTCACACGTGCGGTTTCTGAGACTCTTGGTGAAGAGCGCAAGTGGGTTCACTATGGTTTGACATCTACTGACGTGGTAGATACGGCCTATGGTTACCTCTACAAACAAGCCAACGATATCATCCGCAAAGACCTTGAAAACTTCCTCAACATCATCGCTGACAAAGCGAAAGAACACAAGTTCACTATCATGATGGGTCGTACCCACGGTGTGCACGCTGAGCCTACAACTTTTGGTCTGAAATTGGCGACTTGGTACAGCGAAATGAAGCGCAACATCGAGCGTTTCGAGCATGCGGCTGCTGGTGTGGAAGCTGGTAAGATTTCTGGTGCGGTTGGTAACTTTGCCAACATTCCACCATTCGTTGAAAAATACGTCTGCGACAAATTGGGTATCCGTGCTCAAGAAATCTCTACACAGGTCCTTCCTCGTGACCTTCACGCTGAGTACTTTGCAGTTCTTGCTAGCATCGCAACTTCTATCGAGCGGATGGCGACTGAAATCCGTGGTCTTCAAAAATCTGAACAACGTGAAGTGGAAGAATTCTTTGCCAAAGGTCAAAAAGGATCTTCAGCAATGCCACACAAACGTAACCCAATCGGTTCTGAAAACATGACAGGTCTTGCGCGTGTGATCCGTGGTCACATGGTAACAGCTTATGAAAACGTAGCCCTTTGGCATGAACGTGATATCTCTCACTCATCAGCTGAGCGGATCATTGCACCAGACACAACCATCTTGATTGACTACATGCTCAACCGTTTCGGAAACATCGTTAAGAACTTGACAGTCTTCCAAGAAAACATGATTCGCAACATGAACTCTACATTTGGTTTGATCTTCAGCCAACGTGCCATGTTGACTTTGATTGAAAAAGGGATGACACGTGAGCAAGCTTACGACCTTGTTCAACCGAAGACTGCCCAATCATGGGATAACCAAGTAGACTTCAAACCACTTCTTGAAGCAGATCCAGAAGTAACTTCACGCCTCACTCAAGAAGAAATCGACGAAATCTTCAACCCAACCTACTACACTAAACGGGTGGATGAAATCTTCGAACGCATCGGTTTGGGTGACTAATCGCAACGAAAAAGGGAATTTGAAAAATAGACGAAAGAGGCTGGGACAAAAGTCCTAGCCTCTCAATTATTTTT
>OBZU01000396.1_pt1 | contig 14145 bp, 11 predicted proteins | sample 1495561 | NCBI WGS metagenome assembly OBZU01 (sample SAMEA2580250, study PRJEB22360) | human gut metagenome | biome: human gut; feature: human-associated habitat; material: faeces | place: Denmark | collected 2008/2010 | reverse complement strand
AGGAATGGCTGCCACAGGCGGCTGCCCGGCTGAATACTGGTTTTGCCTCCGACTGCACCGGTTTTGCGCTGGATGCACAGAAGGATTGCCTGGTCTGGACGCGTCCTGTTCTGGGGGAAAGCGTTCTGTGTGATGTCGTCTGCATCGATCGCCGTCCGCAGATCGGAACTGTCCGCCCCGGAGGCGGACAAAAGCGCCGGAGGGATGATGCGGCGCCGGTACAGGTAATCCGTTTTACGCCCGCCGCCGGCAGTTCCGCCCGCGTTCGGGTGCTGCAGTTGCTGCAGGAGCTTTCGAGCGGCGGCATCGATTTGGAAAGCGCCGAGGTGATTGTATCCGGCGGTAAAGGGGTAGGCGGGCCGGAGGGCTTTGCTCCCTTGCACGAGCTGGCTGCTGCGCTGGGGGGCGCCGTTGGCGCGTCGCGCACCACAGTTGACCGGGGATGGATTTCCAAGGCACATCAGGTGGGACAGACAGGTCACACAGTTGCCCCAAGGCTGTATATAGCCTGCGGTATTTCCGGTGCGATCCAGCACCTGACCGGCATGCTGGGTTCCGGTACCATCGTGGCGATCAATACCGATCCGGATGCCCGGATTTTTCGGTATGCTGATTATTGTGTCGTTGGGGATCTTTTTGAGGTCGTTCCTGCTCTCACACGTGAGATTCTGTTCCATCGCGGCTGATTTGCAGCAGGAATTGAAACGGCGGCGGAATATCGATGCAGACAAAATTCAGATTCTTTTTCATTACGAAATGAAAGCCAGCGTCTTAAAGTGAAATGGTATAAAGACAGGAGCCACGAAAAATCGTGTCTCCTGTCTTTATACCATTTCACAGAAGGGCACAGTCGGTTAATTATAATAAAAAATCCAACTATATTATAATAAAAAAGCAAGACAAAAGCAGGTATGCGTATAGTCCCCCTGATCGAAAAAGCAGCAAGTATTTTAGATTTTCTTCCACACTACAATGATTACATTTTCAATAAGCACTGGAAAACAACCTGTTTCTAAAACGGTGCTTAAAAAGTGTATCTTCGACTCCGTACCAAAACCGATATTGATTTTGCTACCAACCATGTATACCGGCACAGTTTCGCCACGAGGCCAGTCGAAAATGGTGTAGATTACAGAGCATATCTTCTTTGATGGGGCACACAGATGTCAGCTTTCCCCTGCGACGATATGCCACAACAGAATACGATTTTCTTCGTCAACAGATCAACCTGCTTCATAAAACCGAATGTAGGTTGATTTTCGAAAGCGGAAGCACTTTCGATTTTGGTCATAACGCAAGAGGAGCAGCACAGAGGGTCGATACCGTGCTGCTCCTTTATCATAATATTCGAAAACGCTTTACATCCTGTTATTGCAATCGATTATGCTATCGGGGCAGCGCATTCTCTGAAAGCGGCACCGTTGCTGGGAAATCAGCTTTTCCAGCAGCCGCATCCAACTTGACCCCTTCTGTTCGGGTATGCTCAGGGCAGCACGGCAAATTTTAAATATAATAAATCGATGGAGCAGATGTGCAAATTAAATTTGAAAATCCAGTAAGATTTTTAAATCCGTCTTTGCCGCAGCCGTCAACAGACGGAATGCCTGATCCGCCTGATCTGCAGGCAGCACACGAGTCACCAGCCAATTCAAAGTCAGCGTTTTCCCGCCAATCAGCCGGGCGGCCTCCTGCAGATCGGAAAAGGAATAGGCGTTGTTTCCGCAGAGCTTCTGCTCGTTGGATACCAGATAATTGACGTCTACTACAGGTAATGTTTCGTAAATTGCGGAGATAAAGATGGAGCCACCCGGACGAGTAACCTGAACGGCGCCTTCCAGCGCTCCTTGAACGCCGACCGCATCCACTGCGCAGTCAAACGTTCCTCCGGCTTTGAATCCATCGGATACCGTCCGGTCCGCGCCGGCTTGCTCTGCCTTACTTCGGCGGAACTCATCCAAATCAGCCACAGTCACTTGCGCCACCTGATACTGCGTTTTCAGCAGGCAGGCGATCAACAGGCCGATAGGCCCTGCCCCTACCACCAGCACACGCTTAGGATCGGCCCTCATAATTTCCTTGCAGGCGTGAACCGCCACGGCCAGCGGTTCACACAGCGCCGCCTGTTTCAAGTCGGTATCCTTGGGAAGCACGATTAGCTTTTCCGGCTCCAAAGCCAAATACTCGGCAAAGCACCCAGGCCTCACCTCTCCAATAAAGCCCAGAGAAGCACAGCGGTGGCTGTCGCCCTCCAAACACGCCGGGCAGTGACCGCAGGGCACCCGGGGATCGCCGACCACCAGATCTCCCTCGTTCAGCCCGCTTTCCGCCGGCGCGGAGCAGACCCGGCCCACGAACTCATGGCCCATGGTTTCCTCCAGCCGCTCCACAAACATCCCTTTCCGGTAGATGTGCAGATCAGAGCCGCAGATACCGCCGTACAAGACCCGGATTAGCGCTTGGTTGTTCCGGGGAGTGACCGCCTCGGTATCAACGGTGCGCACGTCCCCGACGCCATAAAATTTTACCGCTTTCATCTCCTGCCTCCCTCCTAACCGGCCAGCCAGCCGCCGTCTACGATGACAACCTGTCCGGTGACATAATCGCTGGCGGAGGAGGCTAAAAACAGTGCGGGTCCGGCCAGGTCCTTCCCCGTTCCCCAGCGGCCGGCGGGAATGCGGCTTTCGATCCAGGCGCGGTGATCCGGATCGTCGTAGAACTGCTGGGTCATGGGTGTGACGAAATAGCCGGGCGCGATAGCGTTGACCTGAATGTTGTATTTTGCCAGCTCAATGGCCATGGTCTTGGTCAGCTGAACAATGGCCCCCTTACTGGAACAGTAGACGCTCGATTCCGTCAGGCCGATGTAGCTTCCCAGAGAGCCGATATTGATAATTTTCCCTCCCTTTTCCTTCATGGCTTCGGCCGCTGCCTGGGCCATGAAATAAGCGCCCTTCAAATTAACGCCGATAATGGCGTCAAAATGTTCGGGGGTGACGGAGAGAAAATCCTCCACGATTTCCGCGCCGGCGTTGTTCACCAGCACATCCACGCCGCCGGCCTGGGCTTGAACTTGTTTCATAAAATGTCGGATGGCATCAGGGTCGGTGACATCCACACTCAGTCCAATAGCCTCGCCCCCGTTTTTTCGGATGGCTGCGGCTACCCGTTCCAGAGTGCTCTGGGTTCGGCCGGCACAGATAACGATTGCTCCCATTTTCCCAAACGCCTGCGCATAGCTTTCGCCGAGTCCGGTTCCCGCGCCGGTGACAATGACTACCTTTCCGCTGACGTCAAAGATGTTTTTTTCCGCAATGCCGAATTTCTGCATAGGGAATCTCCTTTCTGAATCGTTGGGCAGGGCGGGCAGGAATTTCCGCCCGCCCTGCCTGCCGACTGTTTAGCCGATGCGGTTTTCATAAAGCCGCTCGTCGGAGGGCTGGCATTCCTGAGGAACCAGAGGCGACTGAAGGATCATAGTGGCGCCGCTGTCCGCGAACTCGTTATTAATCACCTTCGCGGGGGACCACAGTGCGCCCTCTTTCGTGATTGTATCGCCCACCTTTGGAATCTCCTCGCCGTTAAACATTTTGTTCATATATTCCACAGCCATAGTGGTCATATCCAGGGCAGGCTGTTCCACAACGGCATACAGTTTGCCCTCGTTGAGCAGATGCATCCCTTCCACCCCAATACAGATGCCGGAGATGAAATAATCAGCGGGGTCAAGGCCGGCGGCCTCCACGGCAGCCACAACACCGGATCCCATAATATCGGGAGTATGGACGTAAATACCCAGCACATCGTCGCCATAACGGGTCAGAAGATCACTGGTGCGACTGTGAGAATCGTCATTGTTCCAATGGCCCTCGCCCTGCACCACCGTCAGCTGGGGATACTGCTCCATCACAGAGGAGAAGCCTTCGTGACATTCAGTGGTGTACATATCCACCAGGGAACCCGTGATTTCGATGATGACACCCTTGGGGACCTCACCGCCGTTGGCGTCCTTGATGCCCTGCACCATCTGTGCCGCAGCCTTGCGGGAGGAATCCACGATATCGTTGGTAATGAACATGTCCACGTGGCCGCCCTCAGGGCAGGTGTCGACAGCAAAGACCGGGATTCCTTCCTCGTTCAGCTTTTTAATCCCGGGAACCAGCGTGACCAGGTCTTCCGCCCCGGCCAGAATGAAGCCGTCGATGCCCTGCACGATGAAAGTGTCGATGGCGTCCATGATCTTCAGGCTGTCGGCCTTGCCGTCCACGATTTTCAGCTCGATGCCATACTTATCGCAGGCCTCCTGTGCGCCGATCATAAATGCCTGAATATATTCAGTAGAGGTGTTTTTCACCACCATGCCGATGGTTTTTTTGTCTGTCGAACCGCCGGAACCGGCAGGACTCTGGCCGGACGCAGTGCTCCCGGAACCAGTTCCCCCGGAGCCGCAGCCGGTCAGTACAGAAAGCAGCATGGATAAGGCGAGCAAAATCGTGAGCATCTTTTTTGTCATGTTGTTCTTCCTCCATTCACAGATATCGTTCGTATTACAAAATCAAGGCGGTAAGATCGCCCGAATGACCGGGTCAGGAATTGCTTTGCACCAACTTTCGCATATTCTCTTTGTGCATGATATCGGCGCTCATTTTAAAGCGCAACCGATCCAGAATAATTGCCAGAAAGATCAGTCCTCCTTTTGTTGCGCTGACCAGATTGACATCTACCCCGTTGAGATTCAGCGCGTTGTCGATCATACCCAAAAGCAGTGTGCCGCCCAGCATTCCCACAGGCTTCCCCATGCCGCCGTTGAAGCTGCAGCCGCCCAGAATGGCGCCGGCAAAGGCCATCATGACCATACCCTCACCCATACTGTTGGAAACGGCGTTCTGCCGTCCGGCGGTGACCAGCCCGGCCACGGCAGAAAGCAGACCCGCCAGCACGAAAGCACAGATGATAACCCGGTCGGTATTGATGCCGAAAATGTAAGCGGCGGGGCGGCTGCCGCCGGTCAGCGCGAATTTGCGCCCGAAGACGGTTTTATGAAAAATAAACTCGAAAATAATGTAGATTACGATTAGCGCCAGAATGGCGATTTGGAGCGACCCGATACGCCCACGCCCCAGGAAGGTATAGCCCTTGTCAAGCCCGGCCAGGGAAAAGGGCACCAGGAAAAGCACCAGCCCCCGCATGACAATCTGGCTGGACATGGTCAGCAGGAAAGAATTGGTTTTCATCTTGGCTACGAAAAAGCCGTTGAAGAAACCAACCGCCACGCCCAGCGCCAGCGTCATAAAAATACACACCACGGGACCCAGGCTCAGCTGCTGAGCCACCAATATCGTGACACCGGGCGCAAAGGCCAGTGTGGCCTCCATTGACAGATCCAGCTCTCCCACCATCATCACAATGCCCATACCCAGCACCAGCAGGCCGAGCGTCGCGGACTGATAAAGAATATTCAACTGGTTCTTCATACCGAGAAACGCGGGGGTAAAGAGGGCGTTGGCAATAAAAAACACCGCAAGCAGAACCCAAACCAGATTATCCAGCAGGGCCAGCTGTATTTTTGTTCTGAGTCTCATGATTTTTTCACCTCGTCAATATGAATAACCTCGCCCTGCATTGCCCGGTAAATCTGTTTCTCGGAAAACTCTTCCCGAGAGAACCGATCGATGATCTCGCCCTCATACAGAACCAGAATGCGGTCACAAATTTTGATCAGATCCTCCACTCCGGGGGACGTAATGATGACACAGGATTGCTTGCGAAGCTCACGGTGAATGGTGTTCAAGATCGATTCCTTGGCCTCGATGTCTACGCCGCGGGTAGGTTCATCCAGCAGGCAGACCTGAGGAGTATAAGCCATAATCTTACCCACCAGCACCTTTTGTTTATTTCCACCGCTGAGCTGACCGATATTCTGCTTTCTGGAAAAAGCCTTGACATCCAGTGTGCGGATCAAATCGTCTGCCAGCTGTTCTTCCTTTTTGGTCTGGAGCACGCCCCATCGGCTTATCCTAGGCAATATGCTGATGGTCAGGTTTTTTTGAATGGAGGCGATGGGGATCAGTCCCTCCGCCTCCCGTTCCTCCGTCAGGTAAAGCACACCGTCGTCACGGGCTGCCGCCGGAGAGCGGTAATGTTTTTGACTTCCCGCGACCCAGACCGTTCCCCCGTCATACGTGTCGATCCCGACCACGCTTTTCATCAGTTCTGTCCGCCCGCTGCCCCGTAAGCCCGCAAGGCCCACGATCTCGCCCTTTCGGACGGACATACTGATATTCCGGAATTTTCCGTAGCTGGTAAAATTCTTCAGTACAAACGCCTCTTCCTCCTGAATCATGGCGGACATGTCTTCCATGATCTGTTCATCATAATTGGTGCTGCCAACAATCAGCGAGGCCAGCTTCTTTTTGTCCAGATCCCCCCGCATGACGCTGCCCACATTGTGTCCGTCCCGGATCACCGTTACCCAGTCGCAGACACGCAGGAGCTCTTCCGTATGGTGGGAGATAAAAACAACCGTTTTCCCGGCCGAAATCAGGTCGTCGATAATGCGGTAAAGAATCGCCTGATCCTTTTGGCTGAGAGAGGCGGACACCTCATCCATAATAACGATTTCCGCGTCTTCCACAAAGCACGCCTTGATGACCAGCAGCAGCTGGCGCTCACTGATGGACAAATTTCGCATCTTTACGGATACGTCTATGGGAAAGCCCGCCTGATCCAAAATCTCGGCCGCCCTGCGCCGCATCTCGCTCCAGTCGATGACCTTTTTGTTATCCAGATAACCGGGCATAAAAAAGTTTTCCATTACGGTGCTTTCTTCTATTACCTGCGGCTCCTGCGTAATGATCGAGATGCGCTGATGCTTGGCCGTGATAGGAGACAAGGAAGTATATTTCTGCCCGTTGATCCAAATTTCCCCGCTGCTGGGGGCAACCAGCCCGGAGATGATACCGACCAGTGTAGATTTTCCGGCTCCGTTCTTGCCGATAAGCCCGTGAACCTCTCCACGCCGGATGGTAAGACTCACGTCCTCCAGCGCCACAGTTCCGGCGTACAGCTTTGTAACGTGCCGCAATTCCAAAGCCGTCTGCTCCTCTGCCACAATCATTCCTCCCTTCTGTTTCCGATCCGCCTGTACGATTTACTCCACACGCAGACGCACGGAATCTCGATGAGCGTAAAGTCCCTCCACCTGTGCGAAATGCATGCAGGACTCGGAGAGGTTCCTGCAGCCCTCTTGACTGACATACTGATGGAAGGGCGTCTTAATAAAGGTTTTAACACACAGTCCATTAGAATAGCGGGCAGTCGACATGGTAGGCAAAATGTGATTGGTTCCGGAGACAAAATCCCCGAAGGCCACCGGCGCATAATGACCTACAAACAACGAACCGTAATTGTACAGCTGGGCGGCTACCTGCCGTTCTTCCTTTGTCTGTACCTCCAGGTGCTCCGGCGCCACCTGGTTGGCCAGCGCGATGGCTTCCTCCATGCTGTCGGCCAGGTAAACCTCCCCGTTGTCCTCCCAGGATATGGTGGCCACGTCCCGGGTCGGCAGGGCCGCCAGCAGGCGGTTCAGTTCCGCCATGGACCGTTCAATGACACCCACATCGGTGCAGACCAGAATAGGCTTGGCATTGGGGTCATGTTCCGCCTGACCCAGTAGATCAATGGCCACAAAAGTGGGGTTGGCGGTCTCATCCGCAAGAATCAGCACCTCGCTGGGGCCGGCCAGACTGTCGATTCCCACATCGCCAAGCACCTGGCGCTTGGCCTCGGTGACAAACTTGTTTCCCGGCCCGACGATCAAATCGACCTTCCGGACTGTCTCCGTGCCATAGGCGTAAGCCGCAATGGCCTGCGCGCCGCCCATGCAGTAAATGTCATCGGCGCCGGCAATGTCCATCGCCACCAGCACGGCGGGGTGAATCGTTCCGCAGCCATGAAAGGCGGGGGAACAGGCCGCCACATTCTTTACCCCGGCTACCTTCGCGACAACGACGCTCATCAGCGCGGAGGATGGCAGAGGGTAGCGTCCGCTGGGAATATAGCAGCCGCAGTTTTCTATCGGCACCAGACGATGCCCCAGCTCCACACCCGCTATGAGACTTGGAACGTTCAGCGGCTGCATGCACTGCAGCTGCTGCTGGGCAAACCAGCGGATCTGGTCGGCCGCAAAGGTAATGTGCTTCACGGTTTCCTGATCCACCAGCGTGTAGGCCTTTTCAATCGTCGGGCGGTCCACCTTCACACATTTCAAATCCGTGTGATCGAACTTTTGGGCCAGTTCCAGAAGAGCGGCGTCACCGCGGCTCCGCACGGAATCGATGATCTCCAGCACCGTCTCTGTCAGTTGGTGATCACGCTGGTAAGTTTTCTTCTCCGCTTGTTTGATTGCTTGCATGTCAAGTCCACTCCTGTCTTCTCTTCAATTTAATTCGGTCCGACTTTTCTGTGCTCTTTCGGATAAAACAAAGGAGTCACTTTTTCTGCACAACAACTGTACAGAAAAGCGACTCCTTTGTCTTACGTGTATTCCCGCCGGCTTCGTCGGCGGCAGCTCTTGGCGGAACGGAGTTTCATTATTGTGATTCGTTTTAAAACTGTTCCGCCATACGCTGTTATTTCTGGTCTGCGACCTTGAGATTTATCTTACAGGTATCCCTCGGGGATAAGTCAAGTATCAAAATAATTTGAATTTTAAAATTAAAATTATTTCATATTTTACAGAAAAGCCTTAAATTTAACCGCGGAAATGCCAAATTATGCAGGGATACAATTCAAAACATGCCCCCACGGGGCATGTTTCCCTTTGAGAAACCGCCGGATAAAAAGAAAATTCAGAGAGAAAGACCGACCTGCAAGTCAAGCCTGGATCCGAGTGCCCCGGAATGGGATCATTACCCGAATCATCCAGAGGTCGGAGTTGTTGGTAATCATCGGGCTGATCAGCCACTCTTCCACCGACCAGTTCTCCAGACGGTATCCCTGCGTTTTCGCCCATTTTAGCAAATCCATGTAGGTCTGGTAGAGCCGTTCATTTTTGGGAGAACCGATGTGGATGGCCGATACCCCCTGAAACGCCGGGATATGATCGCAATGCTGGATGTGGGGGCCGGCATCGGCAACCGGAACGGCAATTTTAAAGTCATGAACCTGGTTGTTAAACGAACAGGAATCACTGTCAAAATGATCGTAGGTAATATACATCAGCGCGCTGATGCTGAGAGACGCGGCATTGACGGATTGCGCTTTGGTCTGGATCAGAGGGAGGTAATCCATGTCCAAGCCATCTGCATCTTCAAAATCGGTGCGATACCGCAGCGAAATCACGCTTTGTGCCGGGCGGTCCACCACTTCATAATGATGATCCGTTTCCGCCTTCAGGTCGTGAATTTTCAAAACGGAAATAGCTTCCATCAGCTTGGTATATTCCAGCGTGCTCTGTTCGTAACGGATCATGCTTTCCTCCAGGGCCTCGCGGGAAGCAGTCATTTGCTTTCGAATCGACCTCTGGATTGCCTCAACATTTCGGCCATAGATGATGTCCTTCATTTCAGCCAGCGACATATCTATATTTCGCAGTGCTTTGGCCGCTACAATCGCGCACAGGTGCTGCTGGGTATAGTAGCGGTAATTGTTCGCGTCGTTTCTGGGAACGGGGCTGAGCAGTCCATGCTCCTCATAATAACGCAGTTGCTTTCTGCTCACGTTGCACATCTGACAGACTTCATTGGTACTGTAGCTTTTCATACGACCGCCTCCCCACGCAAACAAGTCTTTTCCGTAACTATATCGAATTTTATGCGCTATGTCAAAGATATTTTTTGGTTTTTCTGTTGACCAAATCTTGACTTTGAAAAATTCGGACTCTGATCTTTGCCGTACTCTCACCCGCAATAACCTTACTATTTCATACGATGTGACACCGCTCTTCACTTACTGGGTTCTTATTGCTTAGCGTGATCTTTCATACTTTCCCGTGTATTGATCCCATTTTAAAGTATTTCGGCATATAGCAAAACCCGCATAGTTCTAAAAACTATGCGGGTTTTCTTTTGGTGGAGGAGGGTGGATTCGAACCACCGAAACGTAACGTAACAGATTTACAGTCTGCCCCCTTTGGCCACTCGGGAACTCCTCCATATTTACTTTTATCTCAAACAGTTCGCGGTACTTGTCCGGTTCAGCTGAACACCGAAGCGTGGAGCTGGTGGACGGATTCGAACCCCCGACCTGCTGATTACAAATCAGCTGCTCTACCAACTGAGCTACACCAGCATGACTCAAAATTGAGCGCTTGACTAATATATCATTTTTATCTGGTTTTGTCAATACAATTTTCGCAAAAAATGCTGGGGAACAAAGAGAGCCGTTCTTTTTCGCCGAATCGGCGCACACCCTGCAAAAGCAATCCTATGACATTAATCCGGCTCTTCTTCTTTTTCTTTTTTTACATCCAGCACACTGTCCATTAAGCTTAACAGCTCAATTTCACTGCGAAAGGCACTTTCCTTATCGCCCTCCAGCCAGTGCAGGTTTCCCTGCCAGGTGGAAGCATTGCGGTACAGCACATTTATAACAAATGTTGCCTTTTCCTCTTTCATCTTGACTCTCTCCCATTTGCACTCCCAATTTTCCCGGAGCCTTTACTACTGCAATCATATAAAATTGCACTCATTTTGTCAAATAATATTCATTATTTACACAGTTGCGCAGTGGAGGCCCCAATCAACGAGATCAGGTCGGAGGAGGACAGTTCTACCTGTGTGCCAATTTTACCTCCGCTGACGATGATAGTAGGCAGCTGCAGGCAAGATTCATCGATCACTGTCCGAAACTGCTTCTTCATACCGATCGGTGAGCATCCGCCGCGGATATAACCCGTGATCTGATTGATCTCGCTGACATGGATCATCTCTACCGATTTCTCAGAGACCGACTGTGCCGCCGCTTTCAAATCCAGCTCCTGTTCCACCGGAATGACAAACACATAAAAGCTCTTGCTGGCGCCGCGCGTCACAAGCGTTTTAAACACCTGCTCCACCGGCTGATTCAGCTTATGCGCCACAGAAGCGCCGTCGATCAGGCCATCCTCGTGAGAATAAAAATAAAACTGATACGAAATCTTTTCCTTATCCAGAATTCGCATCACATTCGTTTTATGTTCCTTTGCCACCTAAATTCCTTCCTTTCCAAAACAAGGTACCACACCATAAATGAACCGCTGAAATACAAACCTGTGATTTGACTGCCGAACCAGATACACTCGAGCATCTACGCGCGAAAGCGGACAGCCGCGTTGGAACGGCTGCCCGCACTGCGAAAGGCAGGATTACTCTACGATTTTCCACTTAATGCCCTGGGGGGTATCCTCCAGAACTACATGGCGGGCTTTCAGCTCATCGCGAATCCGGTCGGCGGTAGCCCAATCCTTGTTTTTGCGCGCATCGGTGCGCTGCTGAATCAGCGCCTCGATTTCTTCATCCAGCGACTGATCCTTTCTCTGGTACAGCAGGCCCAGCACGTCTGCCAGCTCCCCGTACAGCTTGAGAGCCGCATTGTACAGTTCCTTGCTCTTTTCGCCGGGGATCAGATTGGTATTGATCTCGCGGGCCAGATCAAACAGCACCGAAATCGCGTCGGCCGTGTTCAGGTCGTCGTCCATCGCGGTGATAAAACGCTGGCGGAACGAATCGAGCGCATCGATCTGCTCCTGCTCGCCATCCTTCAGGCCCTCAGGCGCATTGTCCCGGGCAAACGTCAGATTGTCGCGGCAGTTATAGAGACGATCCAGAGCGGATTTGCACTGCTCGATGATCTCAATGCTGTAATTGATGGGGCTGCGGTACTGCGACGAAACCATCAAAAAGCGGATCGGCTCATAGCCGTATACGTTTGCAACCTCCCGCACGGTGAAGAAGTTGTTCAGCGATTTGCTCATCTTATGGTTGTCGACATTGATATAACCGTTATGCATCCAGTAATGGGCAAAGGGAACGCCGTTACAGCACTCGCTCTGCGCGATCTCGTTTTCGTGGTGGGGGAAGATCAAATCCTGACCGCCGCAGTGAATATCGATCGTGTTGCCCAAAAAGTGGCGTGCCATCGCGGAGCACTCAATGTGCCAGCCAGGGCGGCCCTTGCCCCACGGGGAATCCCAGCTTGGCTCGCCGGGCTTGGCGGACTTCCACACAGCAAAGTCCATCGCATCCTCTTTCACTTCATCCACACTAATGCGCGCGCCGGCCTGCAGATCGTCCAGCGGCTGGTGCGACAGCTTCCCGTACTCATCGAACTTCTTGGTGCGGAAATACACGTCGCCGTTGGGGGCGGCATAGGCGTAGCCCTTTTCCACCAAAGTCTGGATGATCTGCAGGATATCCTCCATGCTTTCGGTCGCCAGCGGATGAACCGTTGCGGGGCGCACATTCAGGCCCTTGGCATCGGTTTTGTACTCCTCGATATATTTGCGGGAAACGGTCAGGTAATCTGTTTCCTCTTCATTCGCCTTGCGGATGATCTTGTCATCAATGTCCGTAAAATTCTGAACGTATGTCACCTTCAGACCGCGGTACTCCATATAACGGCGCAGAACATCAAACACACAGATCGGTCTGGCGTTGCCGATATGAATAAAATTATACACGGTGGGGCCGCAGGCATAAATTTTTGCTTCTCCCTCTTTGATCGGGATGAACTCTTCCTTTTGTCTTGTCAGCGTATTATAAATTTTCATAGAAAACCTCCCGCGCAGTTGCGCCGTCATTCTATTTTTATCTTAGTCCTTGGGCAGTCCTTTCATTCACGGTTCCTTTTTATTTGCCCGATCTTTCTGGTAGGACTCCAGACGATCCATCAGCATTTCAACCTGCATACCGAGTGCCGTGCAGACATTCTGCAGATCGGCCATCTCCTGCTCGACGGGGTCGGACACGTTGATCTGATCCAGCTCGTAGGACTTCTCACCATTGATGCGCACGATCCTTGCCGGAACACCTACGGCGGTTGCTCCCGGGGGCACCTCGCTGAGCACGACGGCGCCGGCCGCCACACGGGCATTGTCCCCCACCTTAAACGGGCCCAGAATCTTTGCTCCGGAGCCCACCATCACATTGTTGCCGAGGGTTGGGTGGCGCTTGCCCTGATCCTTACCGGTTCCGCCCAGAGTCACCCCCTGGTACAGCGTGCAGTAATCACCGATCTCAGCCGTTTCGCCGATCACCACGCCCATACCGTGGTCGATAAACAATCCTTTGCCGATTTTGGCTGCGGGGTGAATCTCTACCCCGGTTTTATGGCGGGCCCGCTGAGAAATATATCTGGCAATCAGCTTCATGTCGTGGCGATAAAACCAGTTGGCCCAACGATAGGAACGCACAGCTCGAAATCCCGAATACAGCAGAAAAACCTCTAACCGGGTTCTGGCTGCAGGATCCCGATCCATAACAGAATCCAGCTCTGCTTTTAAATTTTTGAACATACCCGATTCCTCCATTATGGCGATACAATTTGTAATCATTGACAAAACGGCAATAAAAAACACCTCTCGTCCCTCACAGGGGACGGAGGCGGCAGATTCCGCGGTTCCACTCCGTTTTATCACTCAGAGGCAGTAACGGTACCTGACCGTGCAGAGATACTGAGAACGCGCCAAGGCGTCTGTTCCCCCTGCCTGCTTTCCGTTTTACGGAACACGGGCGCATTTTCGCCGAACTCCCCGCAAAAAGCGCTTGCAGCCGGTGGCGCTTTCTCTCTGTTGCGTTTGTTTCGGGTACTTCTCCCGCTTGCAGCATTTGAATACTATTGTATGCAGCTGTGTCAAATTGTTGCCAAGATTCAGTATACAACAAACCCTTCGGCTTGTAAAGGGCCGGGCTTTTGCCATTTTAGCAGTATATTTTTATCTTAAAAGAAATAAAGCTGTATTAAATTGGGGATTTCCTCTTATTTTCAATCTATTTTTCTATTTTAGAAATAAAATAATCTTCATTTCTTGTTTTAACATATATGGTTAATATGTTTTAGAAAAAGATGTTTGAAAAATAGCATGCTGAGGAAACTTTTTTGCTCAAGAGAGACCGATCTTTGGTTCGCGAGAGAATGGGTTGTTTTTTGTGCGGCTTCGCCGCATTTTTT
>OBZU01000392.1_pt1 | contig 14301 bp, 13 predicted proteins | sample 1495561 | NCBI WGS metagenome assembly OBZU01 (sample SAMEA2580250, study PRJEB22360) | human gut metagenome | biome: human gut; feature: human-associated habitat; material: faeces | place: Denmark | collected 2008/2010 | reverse complement strand
TCGCCGACGGCGGGCGCGGGCGGGCCCGCCCCCCCCCCCCCCCCCCCCATCCACAGCAGGTCGTGGTTGCCCCACTGGATGTCGAGTGAATGGTAGGTGAGCAGGCGGTCCATAATCTTGGCCGCGCCGCCACCGCGGTCGAAGATGTCGCCCACCAGGTGCAGGTGGTCGACGGCCAGGCGCTTGATGAGCGAGGCAAGCGACTCGATAAAGTCGTCGGCGCTTGCGGTCTCCAGGATGGACTCCACGATGCGCTCGTGATAGCGCACGCGATAGTTGTTCTCGTCCGGGTGCGTGTGCAACAACTCGTCGATGATATAGGCGTAATCGCGTGGGATGGCCTTACGCACCTTGGAGCGTGTATAACGGCTCGAAAGCGAGCGGGCAACCATAATGAGTTGGTCAAGCATCGTCTTGTACCAGGTGGGCGAGTCCTCGCGCTGGCTGCGGACCAGCTCGATCTTCTCGCGCGGGTAGTAGATGAGCGTGCACAGCTCGCCCTTCTCGTCAAAGGAGAGCGTTTCGCCAAAAATCTCGTCGACATGCTCGCGCACGACGCCCGAGCAGTTGTTGAGGATGTGCATAAAGGCTTCGTACTCGCCATGCACGTCGCTCATAAAATGCTCAGTGCCTTTGGGCAGGTTGAGGATGGCCGAGAGGTTGATGATCTCGGTAAACGCGGATTGCTCGGTGGGAAACTGTCTCGACAGCAGGCGCAGATACTTGAAGTCTTGCGGATTGCGATCGAATGCGACCATGAAACACCTTCCGATAGGGCTGGTAAAACTGATAAACAGCGTAAAACGTTTATCAGTATGCGCCGCTTTTGTTTCGATTGGGGATGGGCGGCCGAATTGTTAGCCGAACGGTTTGGTAAATCGATTTAGTGGAGGTAGATATGGCGGTTGAGTGGAGACGAAGCGGGTGATTTTGCCCACGTTGGCCCATGGCGGGGGATGGGGATGTTCATGATAAAGATATTGGATGCAAATGGTTCGCATTGGTAAATAGCGGACATTTGTATCGTATTTAGGCTTGCTGTGCGATAATTTGCGCAGCAATACTTAAGGAGCCTCATATGAGTGATTTTGTCCTGACCTGTGAATCTGCCGCCGATCGAACCCGTGAGTTCTTTGAATCGCGCAATATCCCCGTCGTGTGTTTTCATTACGAGATCGACGATGTTGTCTATACGGACGATCTGTATCAGTCGATTACGCCGGACGAGTTTTTTGCCCAGATTGCCGCAGGCGCCATGCCCAAGACGTCTCAGGTGAGCGTGGGTGAGTACGAGGAGTTTTGGGAGCCGCTTGTTGCCGAGGGTAAAGACGTGCTGCACCTGACGTTGTCGTCGGGTATTTCGGGTACGTATGGCTCGGCTTGCGTTGCGGCGCAGATGCTCGCGGATCGCTATCCCCAGGGCGGCAAGGTGCGCGTCATCGATTCGCTGGCGGCGTCTTCGGGCTTTGGCCTGCTGGCGGAATGTGCCGCCGACGTGCGCGATAGCGGGGCTTCACTCGACGAGACGGCTGCCTGGATCGAGGAGCACAAGCTCAACCTGCACCACTGGTTCTTCTCGACCGATCTGTCGAGCTACCTGCGCGGCGGTCGCATTTCGGCTGCGAGCGCGATCATCGGCACGGCGCTTAAGATTTGCCCGCTTATGACGGTCGATTGCGAAGGTGGGCTGTCGCCACGTGAGAAGATTCGCACTAAGAAGCGCGCGATTTCCGAGATGGCTAAGACCATGATGGCACACGTGCAGGACGGTGCGGATTATTCGGGTAAGTGCGTCATGTCGCACTCGGCGTGCCGCGAGGATGCCGAGGCAGTTGCGGCGCTGATCGAGGAACAGATTCCGCAGCTTAAAGGCAAGATTGAGATCAATAACATCGGTACTCTGATTGGCTCGCATACCGGACCTGGCACGGTGGCGCTCTTCTTTATGGGCGACAAACGCGTGGATTAATTTGCCCCATCACATCGCTGCATGATTGCTCAAACGAAAACGGCCCGCCTCACGTTTGTGGGGCGGGCCTTGCTGTTGGGGTTAGCGTTTCTTTCCGCGGAAGAAGAAGCCGTGCAGTGACGGCTTGAGGCCGCGGTTGGCGCGATGCTCCTCGACGCGCTCGTGGATCGAAGCGACGCGCTCGATGACTTCGTCGGGAATCGGCACGTCGGGATTCATGTTCTCGACCTGGCTGACCTCGGCGGCGGAGACCTGGTCGATAATGGGCACATCGTCGTGCGAGATGACAGGTGTGGCGTCTTCCTTCATCTTGCGATAACGCTGCATCATGTCGGTCTGTAGCTGCTGGGCCGAAGGCGGCGTCCAGATAATGGCGTTGGCGCCGGCGGCGATGGTTTCACGGATGCTCTCGGGCGTCTTGCCGCCCGGCGCGATGAGCGGCAGGTTGGGATAGTGCTTGCGCAGCTCGCGTAGGACCTGGGGCGTGTTCTTGCCGGCGGCGATGTTGAGAATCTTGGCTCCAGCGCGCACCTTGGCGTGGGCATCGTCGTCGCAGCGAACGACCGTAGCGATGACGGGGATGTCGGCAATGTTAGTGATGTGCTCGACCATTTCGGCGGTGGCGGGGGAGTTGACCACACAGCCCGCCGCGCCCTGCATCTCGGAGACGGCTGCCATCTGAACGGAGCGCTTGCCGGTGGTAGTGCCACCGCCCACGCCTACGAAGACCGGGCACTCGGCGACGGTCAGCAGCGCCTGCGTAATGGCGGGCTGCGGCGTGAAGGGGTAAACGGCAAAGACGGCATCGGCGTTGGAGTTGCGGATGACCGCGACGTCGGTGGTGTAGATGAGCGATTTGATACGACGGCCGAAGAGCGTGAAGCCGCTGGCCTCCTCGATCTCGTCAGGCATGCGAAGGGCCGCCTTGCGCAGGCGCCCGTCGATGGGCAGCGGCTCCATGGGAAGCAGTCCGTTGGGGGTCACGGCTACCTGGGGTTCGGTGAACTCGTCTGCGAGCTCGACCTCGGAGAAATCGACCGAGGCGACAATGTCCTCGTGAACCTCGGCGGGCACATCGATGGGGGCTTGGTCGTTTGCCGCGGCAGGCGTGTCGAAAGAGCTGGTGCCGACGAAGGCGTCGACGCGCTCATTTAGATCGTTGAGGGTATCCATGGAAGCTCGATTCTATGTGATGACGGCCGGCGCGATGCAGCCGGAATTGCGAATGCTAAATCGTTTGACGAGTTGATTTTTCCCCGCCGCGCCATCCGTTAGACCGAAGGACCGGCGAACGTGAAGGAGCTGTGGTGGCGGGGATCGAGGTGCTATCTTGAAAGTCCCGTTTAAAAGAGAGGTGACGCGGTATGGAATTGACAGCAATGTTTGGCTCGATTGGCCTGTGTGTAGGCGCAATCGTTGCCGCCGCGGTTATCTACTTTGTGGTCACGGCCATTAAGGGCAAAAGGGCCGAACGCAAGGAGCGCGCGATGCTTAAACAGCATCGCGACCAGCAGGGCAAACGCGCACGGAGATAGATTGTTGAGCTTTGGATCCGTGCGCTAGCTGCGTTTTCGGATCAGGGCAATGTAGAAGCCCTCAAATTCGCGGCTGGGCGGAATGGGGAGCGTGCCGGGCATGCCGTTGGTGATGGCCGATACCTGACCCGCGGCGATTGCCTCGGTCAGGGCGTTGGACTCGATGCGCGGCTCCTCGCCAGCTTCCTGGGCGCGGCGTGCCTCACTTTCGCTTGGCGTGCCGTCGAGGGGGATGAGCTCGCAGTCCATATGCTTGTCGAGGGCCTCTTGCAGGGCGTCCTCGTTTTCCTGCGGCAAGATCGAACAAGTCGAATAGACGAGCGTGCCGCCCGGTTTGAGGGCTCCCATGGCGCGGTCCAGAAGTGCTCGCTGCGAGCGGGCGCACTTGCTCAGCAACTGCTCGGTGAGGCCGCGCAGACTCTTCTCGTTGCCGCTGATGACGGTGCCCGTGCCGGTGCAGGGAGCGTCGAGCAGGATGCGGTCAAAGCGGAAGAACTCGTCGAGCTCGCGTGCGTCGATGCGCATGACGGGCACGTTTTTTGCGCCTTGGCGGTGGAGGTTGGCTTCGAGCTTCTCGGCGCGGGGAATGCTCATCTCGCAGGCGGTGAGGTGTGCCTGGCCCTGGGTGAGGGCGGCGATCTGCGTCGTCTTGCCGCCAGGGGCTGCGCACATGTCCAGGATGTCCTCGCCTGCCTGGGCGCCCAACACCAAAGGCGGCATCATGGACGACAGGCTCTGTAGGTAGATCTTGCCGTCGCGGTAGATGTCGAGATCCCACAGATCGGAAACCTGGGCCTCGGGCAGGATAAAGGCGTCTGGGTACCAGGCGACGGGGTTGTGGGCGATGCCGGCGGCATCGAGCGCCGCAGCGATGTCCTCGGCGGTCGCCCTGAGCGTGTTGGCGCGCAGCGTGACCGGGCGTGTGGCCGCGGCGCCGAAGCCCTCGATCATGAGCTCGGCATCGGCGGGCGCATAGGCGCCGGCGACCGTGTCGACCATAAAGCGTGGCAGGTCGGCAGCGCAGGGAAGGGCGGCAAGCTGGTCGGAAAGCTCGGTAGCAGCAAACTGCCTAAGCTTGAGCTCGGCCTTGACCTGCTTTTTTTGCTTACGACGACGCGGCTTGGACATCCGTCTTTCCTTCCCATCCCAAATTGACTACTTTCCGGGCACGCCGCTGCTGGCGTGCTTTAGTACTGGCTCTCGTGCTTGCTAAAGAAGTCGAAGCGCGGGGGCAGCGGCTTCACGCGGTGCTCGCCGGGCTTCTCGCCCAGGATCTCCACGAACTCGTCCGTGGAGGCAAAGATGTTATCCCAGCTAAAGAAAGCGACCGGGTCGACGTCGAAGTACTCGCAGATGAGCTCGCAGCCGGCCGGCACAATACCGTGCATCAGGACGGTCGCCACGCGCAGCTCGGTAAAGGCGTCGACAAGGGCCTGCGTCATCGCGGCATTGGCCGGCTCGCCCTCGAGCTTGTTGGCGGCCTTGGAGGCGTCGCTCCAGCGCTTGTTGGCGGCGCGCAGGTAGTCGTCGCACACGGCAAGCGCGCGGTGCGTCTCGAACTTGTACATGGCCTGCTCAAAGGCGAGGGCTGCCTGCTGGGCGGCTTCGACCACGGTGTCAGAAGCGGCACCGGCGGGGATGCAGCCGTTGCGGTAGGGGCTCTCGTCGCCTTCCTTGACGGCGACGCCGTAGAAGCAGCTGCGGGCCAGACGGTTGAACACGCCGGTCAGCAGCGCGCTCTCCTTAAGGGCCGGGTCGATAACGCGCTTGTCGTCGCAGGCGCGTACCTCGTTGCCGTCCTTGTCCTTGCCGGTCACACGCGTGTCGTATGCCTTGGGGCTAAAGCTCACCGGCTTTTCGGATAGGCCGAGCGACAGCCAGTGCGCGCGCATCTGCTCGCAGGTGTAGTGGTTGAGCAGGTCGTCTGCCGGCGGGGGAGGCGTCTGCGAGGACGAGCTGGCCTTTTTGCCCATGTAGAGCAGGTGGTAGCAGGCGCTGACGGTGCTCTGCGTGAGGTCCCAGCCCAGGGCCTCCCACATGGCGGTCTGCGCGATGCAGTAGAAATAGATGTTGTCCTGACCGATGAACTGGTAAATCTGAGCGTCGTCAGAGCACCACCAGTCGCGCCAGTCGAGCGAGCTGTGCTGGTAGGTGGGTGCGGGCACCTGCGTGGAGTCGGCGGCGGGCTCGCCCATGAGGGCGGCATCCTGGGCGGCGACGCCCTCGGTCACGCCGGCGGCCTTGGCATCGCGCGCGAGCACGGTACGCGTATAGCTGATGGGCGCCCACAGGCTCTCGGGCCAGCACCAGCAGGTGACGTCGGAGACGCCATCGACCTCGGGCACCGGAACGCCCCAGTCGATGTTGCCGGTGATGCGGAAGGGCACGAGTGCCTTGCCGCTGCGGAAGCGCACGCCACCGTTGGCGAGCACCGCGTGGGCGTCGTCGCGCTCCTTCCAGCTGGGGAAGGTGACGGTAAAGCTGCTCTTGTTGCCCTCGGGCTCCAGCACGGTGTGCTCGGGGAGCTGGTCCTCGACGGCATCGAAGGCCTCGCGGAACTTGTTCTGGATGTAGAGCTGAGCCGGCAGCAGCCACTCCTCCATGGTCTTGGAGACCACGGAGCGAACCTGCGGGTTCTGGGCGAGCTTGGCGGTGTAGGTCTTCATAAAGTCGAGGTAGGCCGGCAGGTCAAAGTAGAGATTGTCGACCGGGCGCAGCTCGGGCACCTCGCCGGTGAGCTGGCTCTTGGGCGCGATGAGCTCCTCGGGCTCAAACTGGTGGCCCAGATCGCACTCGTCGGCATAAGCCTTCTCGGACTTGCAGCCCTGGATGGGGCAGCGGCCGATGGCCTGGCGGCCGTTGAGGAACGTGCCGGCCTTGGCATCGTAGAACTGCAGCGTGGAGCGCTTGGAGATGGTGCCCTGCTCGTGCAGGCGCTCGATAATCTCGGCAGTCACCTCGTTGTGGATCTGGGCCGCCGGCTCAAGGCCCGAGCCGCCGTAGATGTCGCAGCTGATGTTGTAGTTGTTGAGGGTCGCGGCCTGGCGGGAGTGATTGGACTCGACATACTCGCCGATGGACTTGTCGTAGCCCTCGTTCTCCTTGAGCTTGCGGTAGCTCTCCATGATGGGCGAACCGTAGCAGTCGGTGCCCGAGGTGAAGATGACGTTTTCGCGGCCCAGGCGGTCGCGCAGGAAGCGGGCGAAGAAGTCGGCCGGGACAAAGACGCCGCCGACGTGGCCAAAGTGCAGACCCTTGTTGCCGTAGGGCTCGCCGGCGGTAACGATGGCGCGGCGCGGCCAGCTGGGACGGTCGTTCATGGAGTATTTGGATGCCATGGGACTCCTTCGCATATAGGTAAGAGCGCGGCCGGGCACGGGGTTCGGCGGCGCGGTGGTCAATTCGTGCATATCGTTCGATATTATCGCACATGCGGGCGGGTGCGTGGCAGGGGCGCTATCCTAAGATGCTATGAATGAGATTTCCAACATACATGCGTTTGAGGACGAGGATTTTCTGCACGCCTGCTTTGTGTGGGGGATGGTCGTAGTCGGCGTGTTTGCCGTGTGCCTGGTGCCGGTGTTTATGCTGCTGGGCGGGCCTGCAGACTTGGAGGCGGCTGACGCGGGCGGCTGGACGGCGGTCTTGGGCTGGATAGTCGGCTTGGCTGCGGTCTCAATGGCGTCGTTTGCCGTGCACGAGCTGGTGCACGGTGTGTTTTTTAAGCTGCTGGCGCCCGCGAGTGCGCACGTGACTTTTGGAGCGAACCGTGAGACGTGCATGATCTATGCCTGCGCCGAGGGGATTGTGTATTCGCGCCGGCGGTATATGGCGGTTTGCCTGGCGCCGACGGTTGTTGTGACGGCGGCGTTTGCCCTGGGATTTGCGTTTTCTGGGTATCCGCTGCTGTGCTACCTGGCGGCTGGTTTGCACCTTTCGGGATGCACGGGCGACTGGTATTACGTGCGGACGATCCTGCGCGACCGCCGCATTGCCGCCTGCGAGGACACGTCCTTTGGCGTGCGCTTTTTCGCAAGGTAGTCTTTTTGGGACGGGGCTATTTTAGCTGCCATGATGTCGGGGTGAGTTTTCTGGGACGGGGATGTCGATGAAGTCGTTGTTGCTGCATGCGTGCTGTGCACCATGCTCGCTTGAGCCGGTTCGCCTGCTGCGCGAGGAGGGGTTTGAGCCCACGATTTGCTGGACCAATCCCAATATTCAACCGCGCGATGAATGGCGGCGGCGTCTGGACGAGCTGCGCCGGTGGTGTGCCGATGGCGACATCGAGCTCATCGAGGCGGGGGAGGACCGCGAGCGCTGGGAGGCCGGCGTGGCCCCGCTGGGTGCCGATCGGCCCCGTCGCTGTCGCTCGTGCTATGCCTTGCGCTTGGCCGAGGCATGCCGCGTTGCCCAGGAGCGCAGGTTTGAATATGTGGGTACGACGCTCGCCGTCTCGCCGTATCAGCTGTTCGACACCTGCAATGACGTGCTTGAGCGTTTGGCGGCCGCCCATGGGCTCACCCCGGTGATTCGCGATTTTCGCCCGTATTATCCCGAGGCTACGCGCCGTTCGCGCGAACTGGGCATGTATCGACAGAACTACTGCGGCTGCCGCCGGTTCTCACCTGCGTACCGCCAGAACGCCGGCGCCTGCCGCTTTTCTGCTGTCGAGGCGGCCATGGACCGCGCCCGCATCCGCGACGAGCGCAAAGCCGCCAAAAAGTAGTTCATTTGGGCTGGGACTTTGAGCTGTCTGTGCGGTACGGTCGTTTTTGGGAAAGTCGATTTAATTAAGCGTGTGATCGTGGCTCGCTTGATACCAAACGACGACTCCTATGATTCTAATCCTCCGTTTGTTAAACATCAGATCCGGACTTGCTGTTGCATATGAATGGGACGACAGCACAATCATGTCGTTTCCTTCTGCAAATCGCCTAATTACCGGTGTTTTACCGTCTGCGAGCGCCAATACAGCACAGCCGTTCCAAGGCTTTGCGGTGGTATCGACAAGTAGTAAGCTGCCGGGAGGGTAAATGCGGGACATTTCGTCGCCTTTGATTTTAACGAAAACGCTATGTGGGTGACGTTTGGCTACGTCTACAGGCGCGCAAGCATTTTGTTGGCCGTGCGTGATGCGGCGCTTTTGCGATTCGATATCGATGACGGGAAATGTGCCCTCCATTTCGTGGATAGCAGGGTCTTCGTCGGTGACGATTCTTTTATTTGCGAGCTTTACAGCCAAACCGTTTTCCTCGCCAACAAGTTCATCGCGGGTGCAACCGAAGAGCGCTTGTAACTTTTCAATATAGCGCTCACGGGGGGCATACCGACTTTTTTCCCAACGACAAACGGTCTCTTTAGATACCCCCAACATCTCTGCAAGTTGCGCCTGACCAAGATGCTCCATGGTGCGGAGTTTACGAATATTTGCCCCGAAGCCCATGGCTATAGATCCTCTCGCCACAGAGGGAGGCATAGACAGTTTGTGCCACCATAGCCTTTGGTGAGCTCGTCAATGGATAGCGGGAATAATTCCATTCCTGCTTTCTCAAGCGCTTCGTTGGTCCAAACGTTTTCTTCATATACGCATAGTTTTCCTGGCGAGAGCGCAAGGATAGACGTTGCGTTGTTCCGGCGTTCTCTTTCGTAGGCGGTTTGATTCCCGCCTCCGCAGTCAATCACTTTTATTGGTTCGCAACAGGCTGCAGAGAGTATTTCCGGAATCGTGCGATCGATAGGAGTGATCGTAAGGCCCCTTCCGGATCGTTTTAGTTGAATGCTGTATGCATCAACGGCATTGCATATCTCACGATCGATGAGGAACGCGTCGTGATCAATTCTACTTATGAACGTATCGAGGTTGATACGCAGCCCGTCAGAGGGGACTCGAATCGCAATTAGCTCGGTGGTCTGGAATTTATTTGAGGTCAGGAGCTCTTTGGCAAGTGACTCGACGGCGGCGGGTTCAGTTCGGTCAGAGATTCCAACTAATATTGTCTTAGCACTGATAACAATAATGTCTCCGCCTTCTATATGGTAGCTACTCCTGTTCAAATCACATATTGGAGTTTCTCCCATGATCTTGTGGTGGGTGAATATCTGCCGGTATAAGGCGACCTCACGATCACGCTCAGGCCAATACATATGATTTAGGATGATGCCGTCTCCGACTACCACAGCAGGATCACGAGTGAAAAAAAGCGTGTTGAGGGGATTGACCAAGAGCGAGGCGGGATCAAATTGCTCGTGCACGAGCGCCCGTAGTGTTTCCGACTGGTTTGAACATAGCTCAGTGTCTCCAAAGCGAATGCCGTTAAGTACTATATTCACCAATTCCTGGGTGTTCTTAGCGTTCTCAAACAGCTGGGTTATTGCCTCGAGGAACTCTCTGCCTGTTGCCCCGCTGCAACGGAGGTAGTCATCAATAAAATATTTAAGTGATTGGGGCTCAGTTTCAAGTGAGTCTTCGAGAAGGTCCCTAATTTCAATGGTTTCTACGCCATGCTTCTCAAGCAATTGAACCATGGAATCGTGCTCATACATTGCTTTGTCGAGGTCAAAACGACCGCTCCATTTTCGCAGGGAGAAAACTTGGCTGAAGTCGGCATCAGGGTAGTTTTGTGTTTCAGCTCCTGGTCGATGGACAAGTACGGCTTTTAAATGACCGATTTCATTTGTTATGTGTATGCCTTGCATGCCTGTCTCCTGTCCTGCTGGTTTTTATATAAGGCTAAGGCAGGTTCCTTGTTGTGTTGCGGAAAAGTTAAAAGACGTATGTAATTGACAAATAACATCAATTTAAAATATCAGATTGATTAATAACGTCACTTTAGCTGCCGTTCATAGGTGAAAAGCGACACGATAGCGATGGTTGCCCGACCACCGCTGAGCAACCTCATACATTTATGGTGCCAGCTGGATAGATGGGAAAAGGAATGAAGGAGGAGATATGGCAGCGGAAAGTTCGAAAGGCATCAAGCAGTTCAAGGTCCCGCACGTATATGCGATCATCTTTGCACTTATGGTCATCTTCGCTGTTCTCACGTGGATTGTTCCCTCTGGGTCCTATCAGCGTCAGGAGGTGAACGGTCGTGAAGTCACTGTCGCAGGTACGTATGAGCAGAGTGAAAAGACATATATTGACGAGGAAACCGGGGATGAAGTAGATCTCAGACAAGGTGTCTTCGATGTTCTTCAGGCTCCAACGCGCGGTATACAAGAGGCAATTGAGGTCGTTGCATTCATCTTGATTGTGGGCGGTTCGTTTCAGGTTATTACTAAAACGGGCGCTATCACGAGCGGAATGGGTCGTGTCGTTCGCCGCTTTAAGAACAAAGACATTCTAATTATTCCTATTGCGATGGTTCTCTTTGCATTGGGCGGAACGAGCTTTGGCATGGCGGAAGAAACTCTCCCGTTCTTTGCGATCTTCATGCCAATTATGATGGCTATGGGCTTCGACTCGATGACGGCGTTCATGGTCGTGTTCGGTGGAGCGCGCACGGGTTACATCGCCTCAACGATTAATCCGTTTAATGTTCTCATTGCGCAAGGTATTCTTGGTATTCAGGGCAACCCCCAGCTGTGGCTGCGTATGATTGCCTGGGTTGTTTTGACCGCCGTTGCAATTACTTGGGTTGTCCTCTATGCACGAAGGGTAAAGAAGAATCCTGAGTCATCGATCACATTTGAGGATGATATCGCCAAGAAAGTCGAGTTCGCTGCCGATGAATCTGCCCTTGATGCGGAATTTACGGGTCGTCAAAAAGGCGTGCTTGCGGTATTTATCGCTGGAATGTGCCTTATCATCTGGGGACTTGTGACCCAGGGCTGGTATATGAACGAGATTTCTGCGGTCTTTTTGGCCATGGGCTTGTTGGCTGGTGTTATTGCGGGCTTTAGTCAGGACGTCATCGCTCAGGAATTTGTTGCGGGTATCGCTGACTTTGCTTTCTCGGCAATTGTCGTTGGACTTGCGCGTGGCATCCTTGTCATTGCCTCTGACGGCATGATCATCGATACCATCCTCAATGCGCTCGCCACTGGTCTGGGCGGCATCCCGGCGGTTCTCTTTACTACGCTTCTTTATGCGGTTGAGAACCTCCTGGCGATCCTGGTTCCCAGCTCATCTGGCCTTGCAGCACTGACCGCTCCCATTTTTGGACCTTTGACCGAACTCATGGGCCTTAATCCCGAGGCTGCCGTGTGGGCTCTCTCCATGGGTAGCGCGACGATGTCTTTGATCTGTCCTACTAGCGCCATTCTTGTAGCGGGTTTGGGCGTGTGCAAGATCAAGCTTGGCCAGTGGTGGAAGACCGTTTGGAAATTCTTCTTGGTCGTGTCGCTCATCAATATCGTATTCGTAGCAATCTCGGGACTTATTGCCCTGTAGGTTTCATGGCTGAAATGGAGTAACAGGAATGCCTAAAGGACTGAATGTACACAGCGAGATTGGTAAGCTCAAGAAAGTTGTGCTTCACCGCCCCGGTCGTGACCTTGTGAACGTAAAGGCAGAAGAGTTCGAGGATGTCTGGATTCACGACTGTTTCTATCTTGATGTGGCTCAAAAGGAGCATGATGCCTTTGCGGATCTTCTGAGGAGCGAAGGTGTTGAAGTTCTCTATATGGAGAAACTCGTTGCTGAAGCGCTGGATGCATGCCCCTCGGCTCGCGCTGAGTTTACCGATACATTTATGGCTGAGAGCGGAATTGTCAATCCTATGCTTGAGCAGGCTGTTCGTGAAAAGCTCGACGCTATTTCAGATTCGTATCAGTTTGTACTTGAGGCTATGGGGGGGGGTATCGTTATCGTGACCTTGAGCTGCCTCGCGTCTCGACTACGCTTAGCATGATGGATAATGAGGATGCGAAGCCCGATGATTTGGTGTTGAAGCCTCTTCCGAGTTCATATTTCTCTCGCGATCCTCTTGCTTCTGTGGGCAAAGGCGTTCTGCTTCACCATATGTATTGGAAACAGCGAGATCGTGAAGTGCCCTTCTATGAAGCGATTTTCAAATACCATCCCGATTATGCAGGGACTCCGATTTGGTACGACCATAAGAATCCCTGGCATATCGAGGGCGGTGATGTGCTTAACATTAACGCTCATACCTTGGCTATTGGAATTAGCCAGCGAACTGAGGCGGCTGCGATTGAGGAGCTTGCAAAGAATTTGTTCTGGGGATCTGGGAATTCTGAGATCGATACCGTTTACGCTATTAAAATCCCCAACGGCTATGCTTACATGCATCTTGACACCGTTTGCACCATGGTGGATTTCGATAAGTTTACAGTTTATCCCGGTATTTTTGAGACCCTTCGTGTTTATCGTCTGACTCGTGGTGACTCTGAGGGAATGGTCGCTGTTCAAGAGATTGATGACACGCTTGAGCATATTCTTGAAATGGCTACTGGCGTGGAGAAGGTGCAGCTTATTGAGTGCGGTGCCGGCGATATGGTTGAGGCGTCTCGCGAGCAGTGGAACGACGGGTCGAACACTCTTGCCGTTGCTCCTGGTAAAGTCTGTGTTTACGAGCGCAATGTTGTCACAAATGATGAGCTCTACAAGAACGGTTTGGAACTTTTGGTCGTTCCCTCCGAGGAACTGTCCCGCGGTCGTGGCGGCCCGCGCTGCATGAGCATGCCCTTCTGGCGCGAAGATATTTAGTTGCAAATCCACTGTGATAGGAGATGGCGAATATGGGTGTTAATATCGCTGGTCGCAGTTTTCTGAAGCTGCTTGATTACACGACGGAAGAGATTGAGTATCTGCTTGAGCTTTCTGCTAACTTCAAAAGCATGAAGCGTGCCGGTGTTCCGCATAAATACCTTGAAGGCAAGAATATTGTTTTGCTATTTGAGAAGACTTCCACGCGTACTCGCTGCGCCTTCGAAGTTGGTGCACTTGACCTTGGCATGGGTGTAACTTATTTGGATCCGGGCTCGTCCCAGATGGGCAAAAAGGAGTCGATTGAGGACACGGCTCGCGTCCTTGGCCGCATGTATGACGGAATTGAATACCGCGGCTTTGAACAGGCGAAGGTTGAGGAGCTTGCTGCAAAAGCTGGGGTTCCCGTTTGGAATGGGCTGACTACTGAATTCCACCCGACTCAAGTGCTTGCCGATATTCTGACCATGCGTGAAGAGTTTGGAGAGATTAAGGGCAGGAAACTTACATTTTTTGGTAAGGCGGCCGGAAACGTCGCCGATTCGCTCATGGTCATTTGCGCTAAGCTCGGCATTAACTACTGTTCTTGCGGCCCAATCGGGGGAAATTCGGAGGGGGCTACATCCTATGATCCTGAACTCCTTGCAGAATGTAGTCGTATTGCGGCCGAGCATGGATCGACGATTACCATTACAGAGGATATTGAGGAAGGCGCTCGTGATGCCGATGTAATTTACACGGATGTTTGGGTTGGCATGGGTCAGCCCGCAGAGCTGTGGGAAAGCCGCATTAAGCTCATGTCGCCGTATCGTGTGACCGCTGAGGTGATGTCTATGGCAAAGCCCGAGGCAATTTTCCTCCACTGCCTTCCGAGCTTTCACGATACTAATACTACTGTTGGTGCCGAAATTGCTGAGAAGTTTGGAGTCACCGAAATGGAAGTCACGGACGAGGTTTTTGAGTCCGATAAGTCTCGTGTTTTCCAAGAAGCGGAGAATCGCATGCATACGATTAAGGCGGTGATGTACGCAACGCTTAAGTAGCGGGGCGTTGAGAAAACAGTCGCAAATCTGTTGGCTCTGTTAGACCAAATTTGACACGATCGGCTGTTCGTCGAACCGGAAAATAAT
>OBZU01000382.1_pt1 | contig 14803 bp, 10 predicted proteins | sample 1495561 | NCBI WGS metagenome assembly OBZU01 (sample SAMEA2580250, study PRJEB22360) | human gut metagenome | biome: human gut; feature: human-associated habitat; material: faeces | place: Denmark | collected 2008/2010 | reverse complement strand
TAATACTCACCCCCCCGCCGTTTTTCCCATGCACGCGCACCCCCAGCCAGTGGCGGGCGTCAGGATAAGCCGAACGACACACCTGGAATGCGGCTTCGCCAGCGCGAAGCATCAGCTCATAGAGTGTGAGCCCCAGCGCATCTGCCGCCTCGCGTTCTCCGCGGCGGATATCGTCGGCGTACCAGACGGTGTGTGGTATACTTACGGGGTTTTTCTTCATTGTATGGTCCGTCATGTCAGAGCCCCTCGATCTCAATCAATTAGCGCAAAATATTAAACAGTGGGGGCTGGAACTGGGCTTTCAGCAGGTAGGTATTACCGATACCGATCTCAGCGCGTCCGAGCCCAAACTGCAAGCATGGCTGGACAAACAATACCACGGCGAAATGGACTGGATGGCGCGTCACGGTATGCTGCGCGCCCGCCCCCATGAGTTATTGCCCGGTACGCTGCGCGTGATCAGCGTGCGGATGAATTACCTTCCTGCTAACGCCGCATTTGCCAGCACGCTGAAAAATCCCAAACTCGGCTATGTTAGCCGTTATGCGCTGGGCCGTGACTATCACAAGCTTCTGCGCAACCGACTCAAAAAGCTGGGCGAGATGATTCAGCAACATTGTGTTTCGCTGAATTTTAGACCGTTTGTCGATTCTGCGCCTATTCTCGAGCGCCCGTTAGCTGAAAAAGCAGGTCTTGGCTGGACAGGTAAGCACTCACTTATCCTCAATCGCGAGGCCGGTTCGTTCTTCTTTTTAGGCGAATTGCTGGTCGATATTCCGCTGCCCGTGGATCAACCAGTCGAGGAAGGATGCGGTAAATGCGTGGCCTGTATGACGATTTGCCCGACCGGTGCCATCGTCGAGCCATATACCGTCGATGCTCGCCGCTGTATCTCTTATCTCACCATCGAACTGGAAGGGGCGATCCCGGAAGAGTTGCGACCGTTAATGGGAAACCGTATTTACGGTTGCGATGACTGCCAGCTTATCTGCCCGTGGAATCGCTACTCGCAACTCACTACAGAAGACGATTTCAGCCCGCGTAAGCCGCTACACGCACCGGAACTCATTGAGTTATTCGCCTGGAGTGAAGAGAAGTTTTTAAAAGTCACGGAAGGTTCGGCGATTCGCCGTATAGGTCACCTGCGTTGGCTGCGTAATATCGCCGTAGCATTAGGCAATGCCCCCTGGGATGAAACGATTTTGACAGCGCTGGAAAGTCGTAAAGGTGAGCACCCACTTCTTGATGAGCACATAGCGTGGGCGATTGCGCAGCAAATCGAGAGACGAAATGCGTGCGTGGTCGAAGTGCAATTACCGAAAAAACAGCGTCTGGTTCGGGTGATTGAAAAAGGGTTACCGCGTGACGCCTGATTCATCCACAGCTTGTGAATAAAAATAAAAACGCATTGCAATTCAAGCCGGAAAAAATCGTCAAGTGATCGATACGACAAAACGAAATCTTAATTTTTAACTTATCTATCAATAGGTTAAAAAAATACTATTCACCGTGCGAAGTTTCTTTGAAATTAAGATTACGGCCTGAGGCTGTGGATAACTCTGTTTACAAGAGTTTGTCAGAGACAACAAAAACCAGCAATAACGCATCGCGTCGCTGTGGATATTTTATTGAGAGAAGAATTTGGAGCGGGAAACGAGACTCGAACTCGCGACCCCGACCTTGGCAAGGTCGTGCTCTACCAACTGAGCTATTCCCGCTTGGGTGGTCTGTGCTTTACAGCACTTTCAAATTTTGGAGCGGGAAACGAGACTCGAACTCGCGACCCCGACCTTGGCAAGGTCGTGCTCTACCAACTGAGCTATTCCCGCTTGGGTGGTCTGTGCTTTACAGCACTTTCAAATTTTGGAGCGGGAAACGAGACTCGAACTCGCGACCCCGACCTTGGCAAGGTCGTGCTCTACCAACTGAGCTATTCCCGCGTACTACTTAATTTTGCTTTCGTAATTTTCGCATTTCTGCGTCGTTACGGGAGGCGCATTATACGAGAAATCTTTCCCTCTGCAACCCCCCTAAAAAATTTTTTTTGAGTTTTTATCTCAAGTGCTGAAATTATCAGCAAGACGTTCAATTTAGCGTCAAAATCACGCCGCCGCAAGTGGATTCCGGCGCTTACGTGACCAGGAAAAATTTTACAGCTTGATAAAATGCTCGCGGTAGTAAGCCAACTCCGCCACCGATTCACGGATATCATCCATCGCCTGATGCGTCCCCTGCTTGGTAAAGCCGTCAAGAATTTCCGGCTTCCAGCGGCGCGCCAGCTCTTTCAGGGTGCTAACATCGAGATAGCGGTAGTGGAAGTAGGCTTCCAGCTCCGGCATGTATTTAAACAGGAAGCGACGGTCCTGACCGATGCTGTTACCACAAATCGGCGATTTTCCCGCAGGCACCCACTGTTTTAAGAATTCGAGCGTTGCCAGTTCAGCTTCACGATCGCCCATCGTGCTCGCTTTCACACGCTCTACCAGCCCGCTGGCGGTATGGGTGCGCACGTTCCAGTCATCCATCAGCGCCAGCTGTTCATTGGACTGATGTACTGCAATGGTCGGCCCTTCTGCCAGAATATTCAGGTTGGCATCGGTCACCAGCGTGGCAATCTCAATAATGCGATCGCGCTCGGGATCCAGACCGGTCATCTCAAGATCGATCCAAATCAGGTTGTTTTCATTGGCACTCATGCTATTTTCCACCCATTCACAGTGACTATATTGATCCACAATTGCGTGTATCATAGATGTTTTGCCCATCAGGGGCGACCAGGAGTCTGTACGATTGAGTAAAAATAAACTCTCCAAAGGCCAGCAGCGCCGCGTGAACGCCAATCACCAGCGTCGTCTTAAAACGTCTAAGGAGAAGCCCGACAACGACGACAATCTGTTTGGCGAGCCTGATGAAGGTATCGTCATCAGCCGCTTTGGTATGCACGCTGATGTGGAATCCGCCGATGGCGACGTTCACCGCTGCAATATTCGCCGTACCATCCGTTCGTTGGTGACCGGCGACCGCGTAGTCTGGCGTCCGGGTAAACCAGCGGCGGAAGGCGTAAATGTCAAAGGGATCGTCGAAGCGGTGCATGAGCGCACCTCAGTGTTGACGCGCCCGGATTTTTACGACGGTGTGAAACCTATTGCTGCCAACATCGACCAGATTGTCATTGTCTCCGCCATTTTGCCGGAGCTGTCGCTCAATATTATCGACCGTTACCTGGTGGCCTGCGAAACCTTGCAGATTGAGCCGATTATTGTGCTCAACAAGATAGACCTGCTGGACGACGAAGGCATGGAGTTCGTCAACGAGCAGATGGATATCTACCGCAATATCGGTTATCGCGTATTGATGGTTTCCAGTCATACTCAGGATGGGCTGAAACCGCTGGAAGAGGCGTTGACCGGGCGCATCAGCATTTTTGCCGGGCAGTCTGGCGTTGGCAAATCCAGCCTGCTGAACGCGTTGCTGGGGCTGCAAAAAGAGATCCTGACCAACGATGTCTCTGACAACTCGGGGCTTGGTCAGCACACCACGACCGCCGCACGACTGTATCACTTCCCGCACGGCGGTGATGTGATTGATTCCCCAGGTGTGCGTGAGTTTGGTCTCTGGCACCTGGAGCCGGAACAAATCACTCAGGGCTTTGTCGAATTCCATGACTATTTAGGTCTGTGTAAATATCGCGATTGCAAACACGATACCGATCCGGGCTGCGCTATCCGGGAAGCGGTTGAGGAAGGGAAAATCGCGGAAACCCGTTTCGAAAACTATCACCGTATTCTGGAAAGCATGGCGCAGGTAAAAACGCGTAAAAACTTTTCTGATACGGATGACTGACAATTAAGCTAACCGTCGTTAGAATCGTCCCCTTTTTTTCAGGATCCGGCATGTAGGCCGGATCAGGAACGACAAAACAATGGCCTGGAGGCTACCTTGTTAAATTCATTTAAACTTTCGCTACAGTACATTCTGCCGAAACTATGGCTTACTCGCCTGGCGGGTTGGGGCGCAAGCAAGCGGGCAGGATGGCTGACAAAACTGGTTATCGATCTGTTCGTTAAATACTACAAGGTCGACATGAAAGAGGCGCAAAAGCCGGACACCGCCAGCTACCGCACCTTTAACGAATTCTTTGTCCGTCCGCTGCGTGACGAAGTACGCCCAATCGATACCGATCCGAATGTACTGGTTATGCCTGCCGATGGCGTTATCAGCCAGTTGGGTAAAATCGAAGAAGATAAAATCCTGCAAGCCAAAGGCCACAACTACAGCCTCGAAGCCCTGCTGGCAGGCAACTATCTGATGGCGGATCTCTTCCGTAACGGTACGTTTGTGACCACTTACCTCTCCCCACGTGACTACCACCGCGTACACATGCCGTGCAACGGTATTCTGCGTGAAATGATCTACGTGCCGGGCGATCTCTTCTCCGTTAACCATCTCACGGCTCAGAACGTGCCGAATCTGTTTGCCCGTAACGAACGCGTGATCTGCCTGTTCGATACCGAATTTGGCCCGATGGCGCAGATTCTGGTCGGTGCGACGATTGTAGGCAGCATTGAGACGGTCTGGGCGGGCACCATTACGCCGCCGCGCGAAGGCATCATCAAGCGCTGGACCTGGCCTGCCGGGGAAAACGACGGTTCTGTGGCATTGCTGAAAGGCCAGGAAATGGGTCGCTTTAAACTTGGCTCTACCGTTATCAACCTGTTTGCACCAGGTAAAGTGAACCTGGTTGAGCAACTGGAAAGCCTGTCTGTCACGAAAATTGGCCAGCCGCTGGCAGTATCTACCGAAACCTTTGTTACGCCAGACGCTGAACCAGCCCCGCTTCCTGCTGAAGAGATCGAAGCAGAACACGACGCCAGCCCATTGGTTGACGACAAAAAAGACCAGGTCTAATCCATCAAAGGAAACGCTGACGTGCGCCTGATTATCACTTTTCTGATGGCCTGGTGCCTCAGTTGGGGGGCGTACGCCGCGACGGCCCCCGATAGCAAACAAATCACCCAGGAACTGGAGCAGGCAAAAGCGGCGAAACCCGCGCAGCCGGAAGTCGTAGAGGCGCTCCAGTCTGCCTTAAATGCGCTTGAGGAACGAAAAGGTTCCCTTGAGCGCATCAAGCAATATCAAGAAGTCATTGATAATTATCCGAAAATTTCCGCCACTCTGCGCGCGCAGTTAAACAACATGCGTGACGAGCCACGCAGCGTGTCGCCGGGAATGTCTAACGATGCGCTGAATCAGGAAATTCTCCAGATCAGCAGTCAGTTGCTGGATAAAAGCCGTCAGGCCCAGCAAGAGCAGGAGCGCGCCCGCGAGATTGCCGATTCGCTGAATCAACTGCCGCAACAGCAAACCGATGCCCGCCGTCAGTTGAATGAAATCGAGCGCCGCCTGGGGACGCTTACCGGCAATACCCCGCTCAATCAGGCACAAAATTTCGCGTTGCAGTCTGACTCCGCACGTCTGAAAGCGCTCGTTGATGAACTGGAGCTGGCGCAGCTATCTGCCAATAACCGCCAGGAATTAGCGCGCTTGCGCTCTGAGCTGGCGGAAAAAGAGAGCCAGCAGCTGGATGCATATTTGCAAGCACTACGCAACCAGTTGAATAGTCAACGCCAACTGGAAGCGGAACGGGCGCTGGAAAGTACCGAGCAACTGGCGGAAAGTAGCGCCGATTTGCCAAAAGATATCGTCGCCCAGTTTAAAATTAACCGCGAACTATCGGCGGCGCTGAATCAACAGGCGCAGCGGATGGATCTCGTTGCCTCGCAACAGCGTCAGGCTGCCAGCCAGACGTTACAGGTCCGGCAGGCGTTGAATACGCTGCGTGAACAGTCGCAATGGCTGGGATCATCTAACCTGCTCGGCGAAGCGTTGCGGGCGCAGGTGGCACGGCTACCGGAAATGCCAAAACCACAACAGCTTGATACCGAAATGGCGCAGTTACGTGTGCAACGGTTACGTTATGAGGATCTGCTTAATAAACAGCCGCTGCTACGGCAAATCCATCAGGCCGACGGTCAGCCACTGACCGCTGAGCAAAACCGTATTCTGGAAGCACAGCTACGCACTCAGCGTGAGTTGCTGAACTCATTGTTGCAGGGTGGCGACACGCTACTGCTGGAGCTGACCAAGCTGAAAGTCTCCAACGGGCAACTGGAGGATGCGCTGAAAGAGGTGAACGAAGCGACGCACCGCTATCTGTTCTGGACCTCTGACGTGCGCCCGATGACCATCGCCTGGCCGCTGGAAATCGCCCAGGATCTGCGTCGTCTCATTTCGCTGGACACCTTCAGTCAGTTGGGCAAAGCCAGTGTGATGATGCTGACCAGTAAAGAGACGATTTTGCCGCTGTTTGGCGCGTTGATTCTGGTCGGTTGCAGTATTTACTCGCGCCGCTATTTCACCCGTTTTCTTGAACGTTCGGCGGCGAAAGTCGGCAAAGTGACTCAGGATCACTTCTGGCTGACGTTACGCACTCTTTTCTGGTCGATTCTCGTCGCGTCACCGCTGCCTGTGCTGTGGATGACGCTGGGTTACGGCTTGCGCGAGGCGTGGCCTTATCCGCTGGCGGTCGCGATTGGTGATGGCGTAACAGCCACCGTGCCGCTGCTGTGGGTAGTGATGATTTGCGCCACCTTTGCTCGCCCGAACGGCTTGTTTATCGCTCATTTTGGCTGGCCGCGCGAACGAGTTTCCCGTGGGATGCGTTACTACCTGATGAGCATCGGGCTCATTGTGCCGCTGATTATGGCGCTGATGATGTTCGATAACCTCGACGACCGCGAATTTTCCGGTTCGCTGGGACGGCTTTGCTTTATCCTCATTTGCGGTGCGCTGGCGGTGGTCACCCTCAGCCTGAAAAAGGCCGGGATCCCGCTGTATCTCAACAAAGAAGGCAGCGGCGACAACATTACCAACCATATGCTGTGGAACATGATGATTGGCGCACCGCTGGTTGCCATTCTGGCGTCGGCGGTGGGTTATCTGGCAACGGCGCAGGCACTGTTAGCGAGGCTTGAAACCTCGGTTGCCATCTGGTTCCTGCTACTGGTGGTTTATCACGTTATCCGCCGCTGGATGCTGATCCAGCGCCGCAGGCTGGCGTTTGACCGGGCGAAGCATCGCCGGGCAGAGATGTTAGCGCAGCGTGCGCGTGGCGAAGAGGAAGCGCATCATCACAGTAGCCCGGAAGGAGCAATTGAAGTCGATGAAAGCGAAGTCGATCTCGATGCCATCAGTGCGCAATCCTTGCGGCTGGTGCGCTCAATTTTGATGTTGATCGCCCTGCTTTCGGTCATTGTGCTGTGGTCAGAAATCCATTCCGCTTTCGGCTTCCTCGAAAATATTTCGCTGTGGGATGTCACTTCCACGGTACAGGGCGTAGAAAGCCTGGAGCCGATTACCCTCGGTGCGGTACTGATTGCCATTCTGGTGTTTATCATCACCACGCAGCTGGTGCGCAACCTGCCCGCGCTGCTGGAACTGGCGATTCTGCAGCACCTGGATTTAACGCCGGGTACGGGCTACGCCATCACCACCATCACCAAATATCTGCTGATGCTGATTGGCGGGCTGGTCGGCTTCTCGATGATTGGTATTGAGTGGTCGAAATTGCAGTGGCTGGTCGCCGCGCTCGGTGTTGGTCTGGGCTTTGGTTTACAGGAGATTTTCGCCAACTTTATCTCTGGCCTGATTATCCTGTTCGAAAAACCGATTCGTATTGGCGATACGGTAACGATCCGCGATCTCACCGGTAGCGTGACAAAAATTAACACCCGCGCCACCACCATCAGCGACTGGGACCGTAAAGAGATAATCGTGCCGAACAAGGCGTTTATTACCGAGCAGTTTATCAACTGGTCGCTCTCTGACTCGGTCACGCGCGTGGTATTGACGATTCCGGCCCCTGCCGATGCTAACAGTGAAGAAGTGACGGAAATCCTGCTCACCGCAGCGCGTCGCTGCTCGCTGGTGATCGACAACCCGGCGCCGGAAGTCTTCCTGGTGGATCTGCAACAGGGGATTCAAATTTTCGAGCTGCGTATTTACGCCGCTGAGATGGGTCACCGTATGCCGCTACGCCATGAGATCCACCAACTAATTCTGGCGGGCTTCCACGCCCACGGTATCGATATGCCATTCCCGCCCTTCCAGATGCGTCTGGAAAGCCTGAATGGTAAACAAACGGGGAGAACATTAACTTCTGCGGGCAAAGGTCGTCAGGCGGGAAGTTTGTAATGCATGAAGCTGCCAAATGATGTCAACGTGGCTCATTTAGCAGCTTAACATCATCTTCAGTTATCACTGGCCCCGGAGAGTATCATCCATACGCATTACTTCCTGACAACTCATCGCCGGAGAGACGATGAGTTGCAGGATTTCATATGATCAGTCGAGAGCTAACTCAGGTTTGTTCGCCATGCGACTGCAATAGTTCTGGTAAATCGCCATCGCTAACAGCGAGAAGAAGACAGGGCCGCCAATCATCCACAATGAGCTGTCCCAGTCTCCAGCTTCAACCACAGGTTGAATGATGGTGAAGACGTTCGCAAATGTCACCACCAGTACGACAACCACCGTCGCAATCATTGCCGACAAATGCGTTTTGAAAATCACAAACGGTCTGTCGAGATCCTGACGTGCTTTAAAGAACGGGAAAGCCAGCGCGAGGAACAGGTAAGGAAGCGTCATAGACACGTTCGCCATCAGCGTCAGCTTGTTAAAGAACGCCGATGCGGTACCGCCACCAAACGAAACCAGCAGGATGAAGACAGTAACCAACCCACACTGCATCCACATGGCGATAGACGGCATCCCCATCGCATTCAGGCGCGTCATCGGTTCCGGCCACAATGCTTTCGGCGTCCCCTGGATGATGGCTTTCAGCGGTGAATAGCAAAGCGTAAAGAACGCCCCGGTATAAGCGAGGAACATCGAAAGTCCGGTAATACGCGCAAACCATACGCCCAGCGACAATGACGCTTCAGGTGAAAAATGCAGTGCGTTACCCAGCGTCACCCCGAGGCTCTTCATCAGCACATAGGTAATATTGCCGAGGTTAACGGAACCATTACTTAATACCTGCTGCCAGTTTGTGCTGACGCCCCATAAAAATATTGCCAGCGAATAACCGATTGAAATAACAATAGCGGCAAAAACAATACCTTTGGCAAAGTTCTTTTCTGGATTTTCCGTTTTATCAACCAGACCACCAACCGCTTCAATTCCGCCATAGGCAAAAATGGCAAATACCACAAACGATAGCATTGCCAGACCGGACTGATAACCTGGGTTCGGTGATGCAAGGAAATTAATATCCTGCGCGAAATGCCCACCATTTAATAACAAAATAGTAATGCTTACTAACAGCAATACTAAATTCAGACACATTACTGCAATACCGCCCACCGCAGTAATGCGGGCAATTTTATTAATCCCTTTTGAAGCAACGACGGTGACCAGAATCATCCATGCCACTGCCAGCAGACCAACCACCTGCGTAGGCTCCAGTCCGGCAATATGCCAGTGCTGGGTCATGTCGCTACCGTAGAGGAATGTTGAGAACGGTACCCAAACTTTCGCGGAGGTACTCACCATCCAGATGATATAAGAGGAAAACCACATAAACGTACCAATGAAGGCAAAACGTGGTCCGACACTATTATTCATCCAGGAATAGATACCGCCTTCTTCTTTGCGATAAGCAGCTCCCATTTCAGCCATCATTAAGGCGAATGGAATAAAGAATAACAATGCAGAAAATATATAAAAGGGAATCGCACTATAACCCATTAAGTAATAAGCCGATGGGCTATTGGCAAATCCAAATACAGAAGTAAAGATCATCAATATGAGTCCTATCAGACTCATCTTTTTTATCGAGTGAGGCATGAAACCATCCTTCATTTCAGCGCGTGTATAAAACGCGCCCACTGAACTGCACTGCCCAACATTGAGCGGGCAGCGTAAAAACCAATACAGAATTGATACCTGGATGATATCAAATATCCAGTCTTAAATTGTGGCCTTTAGCGGAAAAATGAAAACATATGCTACAGAATGGCGCTTATCACGCCATTCTTCGCTGTTAATTCAGTAATTTTTCAGAATTATGCCCGGTCAACGCTAAAGGCGATGACTTCAGCCAGTGTCTCCGCGCCCAGCGCCAACATCACCAGACGATCAACACCTAATGCCACGCCGGAACAGTCAGGCATACCGACTTTCAAGGCTTCAATCAGATTCTGGTCAATGGGGTGCTGCGGCAAACCGCGCGCCGCGCGCTTACGGTTATCTTGTTCAAAGCGTTGTTGCTGCTCACGGGCATCCGTCAATTCATGGAAACCATTCGCCAGCTCAATACCTTTATAATAAACCTCAAAGCGTTCAGCGACCCGATGATCTTCGGTACTGATTTGCGCCAGTGATGCCTGGCTGGCTGGAAAGTGGTACACAAAGGTCGGTTTTTCTTTGCCAATATTTGGCTCTACGCCAAAGGTAAACAGCAATTGTAGAAGCGTGTCGCGGTCTTCTTCAGTATCGGCAACGTTGCTCAAATCCAGTTTCGCTGCCACTTCCCGCAGTTGCGTTTTGTCGGCAGAGAGTGGGTCAATTTCCAGATAACGTAAGAAAGCTTGTTGATAAGAAAGGCTTTCTGCTGCCGGACAGTCCAGCACCTGTTGCAAGAGATCGTCCACCTCGTTCATCAACCGGTACATATCATAGTGCGGTCGATACCACTCAAGCATAGTGAACTCAGGGTTGTGATAACGCCCCATCTCTTCATTACGGAAGCTGCGGCACAGCTGGAATACCGGCCCACAACCGGCAACCAGCAGGCGCTTCATATGGTATTCCGGGCTGGTCATTAACCAGAGATTCATCCCCTGCGAATGCCCGGGGCCAACGAAACGTGTCTCAAACGGGACCAAATGAATATCGGTTACCGTCGCCTGGCTCATACAAGGCGTCTCCACCTCCAGCACTCCACGATCGGCAAAGAAACGACGGATCTCCGCCATAATCGCCGCGCGTTTTAATAAGTTAGGAATGGATGCGCTCGGCTGCCAGGATGCCGTTTCGCTCATAGTTAAATCTCCAGTTTTTGACAAGGGCACGAAGTCTACTCGCAACGCGACGGCGAGACAAATTTTACGCAGGAATAACACAACGGTGGGCAGTGACTAAAAAAAGCACGATCTGATGGTTTAGTAATTAAATTAATCATCTTCAGTGATAATTTAGCCCTCTTGCGCACTAAAAAAATCGATCTCGTCAAATTTCAGACTTATCCATCAGACTATACTGTTGTACCTATAAAGGAGCAGTGGAATAGCGTTCGCAGACCGTAACTTTCAGGCACTTACCCTGAAGTACGGGGCTGTGGGATAAAAACAATCTGGAGGAATGTCGTGCAAACCTTTCAAGCCGATCTTGCCATTGTAGGCGCCGGTGGCGCGGGATTACGTGCTGCAATTGCTGCCGCGCAGGCAAATCCAAATGCAAAAATCGCACTAATCTCAAAAGTATACCCGATGCGTAGCCATACCGTTGCTGCAGAAGGGGGCTCCGCCGCTGTCGCGCAGGATCATGACAGCTTCGAATATCACTTTCACGATACAGTAGCGGGTGGCGACTGGTTGTGTGAGCAGGATGTCGTGGATTATTTCGTCCACCACTGCCCAACCGAAATGACCCAACTGGAACTGTGGGGGTGCCCATGGAGCCGTCGTCCGGATGGTAGCGTCAACGTACGTCGCTTCGGCGGCATGAAAATCGAGCGCACCTGGTTCGCCGCCGATAAGACCGGCTTCCATATGCTGCACACGCTGTTCCAGACCTCTCTGCAATTCCCGCAGATCCAGCGTTTTGACGAACATTTCGTGCTGGATATTCTGGTTGATGATGGTCATGTTCGCGGCCTGGTAGCAATGAACATGATGGAAGGCACGCTGGTGCAGATCCGTGCTAACGCGGTCGTTATGGCTACCGGCGGTGCGGGTCGCGTTTATCGTTACAACACCAACGGCGGCATCGTTACCGGTGACGGTATGGGTATGGCGCTAAGCCACGGCGTTCCGCTGCGTGACATGGAATTCGTTCAGTATCACCCAACCGGTCTACCAGGTTCCGGTATCCTGATGACCGAAGGCTGCCGCGGTGAAGGTGGTATTCTGGTCAACAAAAATGGCTACCGTTATCTGCAAGATTACGGCATGGGCCCGGAAACTCCGCTGGGCGAGCCGAAAAACAAATATATGGAACTGGGTCCACGCGACAAAGTTTCTCAGGCCTTCTGGCACGAATGGCGTAAAGGCAACACCATCTCCACGCCACGTGGCGATGTGGTTTACCTCGACCTGCGTCACCTCGGCGAGAAAAAACTGCATGAACGTCTGCCGTTCATCTGCGAACTGGCGAAAGCGTACGTTGGCGTCGATCCGGTTAAAGAACCGATTCCGGTACGTCCGACCGCACACTACACCATGGGCGGTATCGAAACCGATCAGAACTGTGAAACCCGCATTAAAGGTCTGTTCGCCGTGGGTGAATGTTCCTCTGTTGGTCTGCACGGTGCGAACCGTCTGGGCTCCAACTCGCTGGCGGAACTGGTGGTCTTCGGTCGTCTGGCCGGTGAACAAGCGACAGAGCGTGCAGCAACTGCCGGTAATGGCAACGAAGCGGCAATTGAAGCGCAGGCAGCTGGCGTTGAACAACGTCTGAAAGATCTGGTTAACCAGGATGGCGGCGAAAACTGGGCTAAGATCCGCGACGAAATGGGCATGGCCATGGAAGAAGGCTGCGGTATCTACCGTACGCCGGAACTGATGCAGAAAACCATCGACAAGCTGGCAGAGCTGCAGGAACGCTTCAAGCGCGTGCGCATCACCGACACTTCCAGCGTGTTCAACACCGACCTGCTCTACACCATTGAGCTGGGCCACGGTCTGAACGTTGCTGAATGTATGGCGCACTCCGCAATGGCACGTAAAGAGTCCCGCGGCGCGCACCAGCGTCTGGACGAAGGTTGCACCGAGCGTGACGACGTCAACTTCCTCAAACACACCCTCGCCTTCCGCGATGCTGATGGCACGACTCGCCTGGAGTACAGCGACGTGAAGATTACTACGCTGCCGCCAGCTAAACGTGTTTACGGTGGCGAAGCGGATGCAGCCGATAAGGCGGAAGCAGCCAATAAGAAGGAGAAGGCGAATGGCTGAGATGAAAAACCTGAAAATTGAGGTGGTGCGCTATAACCCGGAAGTCGATACCGCACCGCATAGCGCATTCTATGAAGTGCCTTATGACGCAACTACCTCATTACTGGATGCGCTGGGCTACATCAAAGACAACCTGGCACCGGACCTGAGCTACCGCTGGTCCTGCCGTATGGCGATTTGTGGCTCCTGCGGCATGATGGTTAACAACGTGCCAAAACTGGCATGTAAAACCTTCCTGCGTGATTACACCGACGGTATGAAGGTTGAAGCGTTAGCTAACTTCCCGATTGAACGCGATCTGGTGGTCGATATGACCCACTTCATCGAAAGTCTGGAAGCGATCAAACCGTACATCATCGGCAACGCCCGCACCGCGGATCAGGGTACTAACATCCAGACCCCGGCGCAGATGGCGAAGTATCACCAGTTCTCCGGTTGCATCAACTGTGGTCTGTGCTACGCCGCGTGCCCGCAGTTTGGCCTGAACCCAGAGTTCATCGGTCCGGCTGCCATTACGCTGGCGCATCGTTATAACGAAGATAGCCGCGACCACGGTAAGAAGGAGCGTATGGCGCAGTTGAACAGCCAGAACGGCGTATGGAGCTGTACTTTCGTGGGCTACTGCTCCGAAGTCTGCCCGAAACACGTCGATCCGGCTGCGGCCATTCAGCAGGGCAAAGTAGAAAGTTCGAAAGACTTTCTTATCGCGACCCTGAAACCACGCTAAGGAGTGCAACATGACGACTAAACGTAAACCGTATGTACGGCCAATGACGTCCACCTGGTGGAAAAAATTGCCGTTTTATCGCTTTTACATGCTGCGCGAAGGCACGGCGGTTCCGGCTGTGTGGTTCAGCATTGAACTGATTTTCGGGCTGTTTGCCCTGAAAAATGGCCCGGAAGCCTGGGCGGGATTCGTCGACTTTTTACAAAACCCGGTTATCGTGATCATTAACCTGATCACTCTGGCGGCAGCCCTGCTGCACACCAAAACCTGGTTTGAGCTGGCACCAAAAGCGGCCAATATCATTGTAAAAGACGAAAAAATGGGACCAGAGCCAATTATCAAAAGTCTCTGGGCGGTAACTGTGGTTGCCACCATCGTAATCCTGTTTGTTGCCCTGTACTGGTAAGGAGCCTGAGATGATTAATCCAAATCCAAAGCGTTCTGACGAACCGGTATTCTGGGGCCTCTTCGGGGCCGGTGGTATGTGGAGCGCCATCATTGCGCCGGTGATGATCCTGCTGGTTGGTATTCTGCTGCCGCTAGGGCTGTTTCCGGGTGATGCACTGAGCTACGAGCGCGTTCTGGCGTTCGCGCAGAGCTTCATTGGTCGCGTATTCCTGTTCCTGATGATCGTTCTGCCGCTGTGGTGTGGTTTACACCGTATGCACCACGCGATGCACGATCTGAAAATCCACGTACCTGCGGGTAAATGGGTTTTCTACGGTCTGGCTGCTATCCTGACAGTTGTCACGCTGATTGGTGTCGTTACAATCTAACGCATCGCCAATGTAAATCCGGCCCGCCTATGGCGGGGGCGGGTTTGTTGGGGACCGAACCTAAC
>OBZU01000375.1_pt1 | contig 15227 bp, 10 predicted proteins | sample 1495561 | NCBI WGS metagenome assembly OBZU01 (sample SAMEA2580250, study PRJEB22360) | human gut metagenome | biome: human gut; feature: human-associated habitat; material: faeces | place: Denmark | collected 2008/2010 | reverse complement strand
CGCGGCCTCGGTGCGGTTCTTGGTCATTGCGTCGCCCCTTGCCGCCTGCTGCTCGGCAGCGGCGGCCTCGGCCAGGGCGCGCTGCTCGGCTGCCTCGCGCTCGAAGGTCTCAAAGCCGTTCTTGTCGATCCAAGGGATCAGCGAGGCATCGTCCTCGCGCACGATGTGGCCCTTGACCATAACATGTACGCGGTCGACATCCAGGTGCTCCAGGATGCGCGTGTTATGCGTGATGATGAGCATGGAGCCGTCGCAGCTCTTGCGGTAGGCGTCCATACCGTGGCTGACGGTGGACAGGGCGTCGACGTCCAGGCCCGAGTCAGTCTCGTCCAGGATGGCGAGCTTGGGCTGCAGCAGCAGAAGCTGGAGCATCTCGACCTTCTTTTTCTCGCCGCCCGAGAAGCCCACGCCCAGCTCGCGGTTGAGGTAGGCAGTGTCCATGTTAAGCTCGGCCGCGAGCTCCTTGACGCGACGGCGGAACTCCTTGCCCTTCATCTCCAGGCCGGGACGGCCGGCGATGCTGGCGCGCAAAAAGCTCGACAGCGGCACGCCCGGGATCTCGACCGGGGCCTGGAAGCTCAGGAACAGGCCGGCGCGCGAACGCTTGTCGGTGGTGAGCTCGGTGATGTCCTGGCCGTCAAAGACGATGCGGCCGTTGTTGACGGTGTAGACGGGGTCGCCCATGACCAGATGACCGAGGGTGGACTTGCCGGCGCCGTTGGGTCCCATCAGCACGTGGGTCTCGCCGGCGGCGACGTTGAGGTTGACGTTGTGGAGGATGGTCTTTTCGTCCACGGAGGCGGTCAGACCTTCGATGGAAAGCAGCGGATTTGCGCTCATGCTGTCCCTCTCTGTATATGGTGTACTCATAGGTGTACTAAACCCTAGGAATCTTCTCGGAATAAAGTTACTATGGGTTCGGCGTTAGTCAAGGGAAAACCCGACTAATCCACTCGACTTTTTAGATGTGGGACAAAATAATCAGGTTTGTTTGCCCCGCGTGCATAAGATTTGGGACAAACACTCCTGGGTTTTTGTCCCAGGAACAACGGGAGGGTAGGTATGCTCATTTCTTCTAAGGGCCGCTATGCCCTCCGACTGATGATCTATATCGCAGCGCTTGGCGACACCGAGGGCAAGATTGCCCTGCGCGAGGTCGCCGACCGCGAGCATATCTCGCAAAAGTATTTGGAGCAGCTGGTTCGTCCGCTTATGAAGGCGGGCCTGCTTAAGAGCGTACGCGGTAAGGGCGGCGGCTACATGATGGCCAAGGACCCCTCCGAGGTGCGTGCCGGCGACATCCTGCGCGCCGTCGAGGGCAGCACGGCTCCGGTGGCGTGCGATGGCATCGACAACAGCTGCGCCCGCAGTGATCTTTGCTCGACCGTCAAATTCTGGCGCGGTCTGGACGAGGTCATTGAGAACTATGTCGACGGCGTAACGCTGGCCGACTTGGCCGCCGTGCCTGAAATCAATTTCGACATTAAGCTGTAGGTTGAGCGCAATTCCTTAAGATTTCGCGGAGGGTTGTTGCCGTTTACCGAGGGGTTGTTGTGTAACAACGGGCGAGCTGCAATACTTATTTCTATCTTTCCAAACTGCACTTTAACTACACCAATGCAGGGAGGATCCTATGCAGCCCAAGCATTCTGCGATTGTCGCGGGCCTGACGTTGGCGCTTTCGTTTGGCGCCGTTACCGCACCCGCACCCGCTGCCGCCGAGGAGCCCACACCGGGCGTTGCCTCGGATGCGACCGATATCGATAAGGGTCTCTATACCCAGCAGTCCTTCTCGGGCGTGCTGAGGTCGGTCCAGGGCGTTTCGTTTGTTAACGTGACCCCCGAGATGAAGTACTTTACCAAGTACGAGAGCCATGGCAACTATAACCAGGGCTTTTCGTATGGCGACGGCTATAACGCGCTGGGTTATTACCAGTTCGACCGTCGATGGTCGCTCATTCCGTTTATGAAGCAGGCCTACAACTACAACCCCGAAAAATACAGCATGCTCAAGGATGCGATTGATCGCGGCAGCGAGATTTCCAACACGAGCAATGCCATGTACGAGAATGGCCAGCTCACCGAGTTGGGCCGTATTGCGCAGGAGGCCTTCCAGGGCGCTTATAACACCGACCCTGCTGAGTTTTCGGCTCTGCAGGATGCGTATGCGTACAACTCGTACTATGCGGTGACCGAGGCGTGGCTCAAGAGCGGCTTGGGTATTGATATTTCGGGCCGTGCCGATTGCGTTAAGGGCATGGTGTGGAGCATCACCAACATGTGCGGCACCGGTGGCTGCAGGGACTTCTTCCGTTGGGCGAATCTCTCCAACGATATGTCCGACCGCGAGTTTGTGACGGCGCTTTCCAACAGTGTGGTCAATAACGTGGCGACCAAGTATTCGAGCCAGCCCCAGTATCATGAGGGCTGGAAGAACCGCTACCGCAACGAGCTGAAGGACTGCTTGGTTTATATCGCCGAGGACGAGGCCGCTGCCGCTGCAACGCCCGTGCAGCCCGAGCCCACGCCGGCGCCCTCGCCGACACCTGATTCGAATGACGACTCGAGTGACGATGTCAATGATGGCAGGATGGATGCGCCCTCGACCGATGCTGACGGTGATGGCTCTGCTGGTGGCACTACCAACAACGGCTCTACCTCGAACGGCTCCGATTCAAACGGCTCTGCTGCGGGCGATTCGTCTTCAAGCTCTGCCGGCAATACGGACGGCGCCGCATCTGGTTCGACCGACGCTGGTTCCTCTGACTCTTCCACTGGCTCGAGCGATTCGTCCGTTGCCACCGGCTCTAACAACGGCTCCGGCTCTGACGCAACCCCTGATTCTGATGCTTCCAAGGACGACTCGAATAAGGCGCCGGACGCTCCCGTTGCTTCGCCGGACAAGAAGCCTTCTTTCTCCGTGCAACTTGGTTCTACGCTGGGCTCTTCGCTGATGGCTGGCGTCAATAACGGCTCGACCCAGAACAAGGACAACTCTGATCAGGTTTCCGCGGAAAAGACCGAAGCCGCAAAGGGCGACTCCAAGGACGAGGCTTCCGAGAAGACCGAATCCGATAAGGGTTCTAGCTCTGAGGAGAAGAGCGACAAGTCCGAACAGAAGAAGGGCGAGGATAAGAACTCTGAATCTGAGGAGAAGGACAAGAGCAAGGCCGGGGGCGAAAAGAAACAGTCCGAAGACGACGACAAGAGCGGTGCTGACAACCAGGTCCAGGAGCAGAATGACTCCAAAATGGTGACCACCACGACCACGACGACTACAACTACCAAGTCATCTGGCGGCAATATGCCCAAGACGGGCGATCTGATTGTGATGGCGAGCCTTGCCAGTGCAAGCTTGGCCACGCTGGGCGCCACGTCTATTGTGAGTGGCAAGCATAAACTCGATCAGCAGAACAAGGCTTCAGGGGAGGACGGCTCGGAGGAGTAATCTTCCAGATCGTTTTCTATAAGAGTTTGGGACGGGGTCCGGTGCGGCGGCATCGGGCCCCGTTTTTGTTGTGCAACGATTTGTTATGCCCCCTCGGGGGTCTGTTGCTACCGTTGCCCGAAACGTTTGCATGTCGATATTGTTGCGCTCTACCCGCTCGCTACAATGGGCATCGTGCTGCGTTAGAAGGAGAGTTTACGGTGTCTGAACAGGAGAATTATGGTGTTGCTCATGCTTTTGGCGCACGGTTGCTCAATCATGCGGATAACGCAGCTCTGCCGGTTGATGTACACGACTTTTCCGATGCAATCAATCGGTGTTTACTCGTCGATAAGACTATGTTTATTGCCGATATATTGGACGGCGAAGCGCCTGTTGCGCTTTGTTGTCGGCCCAAGGGTTTTGGCAAGAGCATGAACCTATCGATGCTCAAATGCTATTTGGAACGACCTGATCAACGGCCGGATCGAAGCCCGTTCGTCGGCACCCAGATTTGGCAGGCGGGCGGCGGTCGCTATCGTGATGAGCACGCGTGTTATCCGGTCATCACGCTTGACTTTTCAACTGCCGCTGTGAGGTGTGACGCTGATGCTGCGGCGGCTATTCGCAGCGCTGTTGCACACGAGTGCGCCCGATTGCTGCCGCTGCTTGCCGCGCCTGATCTGTCAAGACGTGAGGTTCGTCTTATCGAGAGGGCGGCGCGTGGGGTGGCCAGCGATAAGGAGATCGATGCGGCACTTGGCGTGCTCATTAAACTGCTCCAGACAGCTTTCGATGTTCGGGTTGTTCTTCTGATAGACGACTACGACGCGTTATGTCCAAAGCGTTTGGACGCTAAGGACGACGGTAGCGTGGATTCCCTTGAGTCGCTCAGCCGAATGTTGTTCGACACCATTGCCGACGCCGGCGACTCGTTGCGATTGACGTGTCTTATGGGTGAGCGCCCCGGTCCTGCCGAGCTTGCGTTGTCCCAGCTTGGGGTTTCCTATCGGTCGGCGACGCCGCTGTCGAGTTGGTGTGATCGATGGTTCGGTTTTTCTGACGACGAAGTCCAGGTGCTGCTGGATCGCATCGGGCGCAACGGCTGTCTGGATGACGCGCGTGAGTGGCTCGAGGGCTACCTGCTTGGTGGTTTTTATTGTTCGAGCCCGGAGCGTGTGGTGGACTACGCACATCGCGGTTGCGTCGCGCCCGTTCGGGCAGATCTGTATGGTTACGTCGACCGTCTGAGCGTATGCGTCGGTGACTGGAATCTCATGCGCCTGTCCGCATTGTTCGATTTGGTTGAGCCGCATGGGTTTATTGAGGCGCCAGTGCGCGTGCGTGCCGAGGAGGCCGATTCCGCCAAGCCCGAAGATATCTGGACTGCGCTGTATCTGTCTGGATTTCTTACGACGGACATGACGGGGCATTCGGAGGACGGCGCGTGCCTTCGTTCCCTGCGTCTGCCTAACAACGAAGTGCGTCAAGCGCTCCGTCTTGTAATTCTGGAATGGTTTGAGTGCGCCGTTGAGGATGTTGGAGTTATCGACTCGTTCCATGACGGGCTGTGTCGAGGAGACGAGGACACTGTAAAGCAAGCTTTGAGCTGTGCTATCGGCGATCTGGGCATCGATGTGGGCCAATCAGATATGCCGACAGCCTATCATCTGGCGCTGCGGGGGCTCTGCTTTGGACTGCCCGGCTATTGCAATCCCAGCTCCAAGCGAAGTGGCGTCTCGGATCGCTGGGATATCCAGGTGATTCCCACCGGTCGGGTGTTTGACGTGGCCGACACGCTCGGCATGCTCGATGAGCGACCGCTGATAACGATCAACATGATGTACGACCCTGGCGTCGATGCCCTGGGCCTGGAACTGTTGGCGGTTCAGGCGCTGCTCGACATAGAACGCGACGGCATCGATGATATCCGCGTGCCGCGTCCCGCCGTCGGGCGCATGCGTTGGGGCTTTGGTTTTGACGGTCAGCGTGTGTCCGTGGTGTGCCAACGACTGTAGCGGCGGGCGAAAGCCCTTTTACTGCTCGGCGCCCTTCATGGGAGGCATGGGCTTCCAGTTGGGATCCTTGACGATCTTGCGGGCGTCCTTCATGCCACGGCGCAGCGCCGGAATACCGGTCTTAAAGCATTTGTCGACTGCTGCCAGACGAATGAACTCCTTGCAGAAGGTCGCGGCATTGCCGAGACGGAACAGCACAGGGTGGTAGTCGCCGTAGATCTGCATGTAGCGTGCCAGATAACCGCGGTTGCGCATGATGTAGTAGCGGTTGGTGTCGCTCGTGGAGTTGAGCTGGCGCTTGCCGGCGATATCCCAGTTAGAGACGGCGCGGGCGCGCTTGAGCACCACGTCGGCGACCACGGCGGCGGGGAAGTGTTGACTGGCCACGTAGCCGTAGCAGGCATCGTCGCCGTAGATAAAGAAGCGCGCGTCGGGCAGGCCAATCTTGTCGACCACGCGGCGCGAGAACATGCCGCCCTCAAAGCACAGTTGGTTCATGGTGCGGTAGCCCTCGGGACCCAGATCCCACTTGGCGACAGGGTTGGGGATGCCGAGCGAAAGGATGAGTTGGTACTGCCAAAAGAAGGCGCCGCCGTCAAAGTCCAGGCGCGAACCCTGGATAACATCGTAGCGGTCGGTCCACTTGGCAAGACGCTCGATGCCTTCGGGGATGACGAGCACGTCGTCGTCCATCACCCAGAACCACTGGGCGCCCAGGTCGTAGGCGCATTTGGTGCCGGCGGAGAAGCCGCCCGCACCGCCGCCGTTTTCGAGCTGCGGGGCGTAGATGACACGGTCGGTGCCGCCCTGCGCGTCGGGCTGCTCGGTGTCGATGCCCCACAGGCTGGCCAGGCGCTCGTTGAATGCGGTGCACATGGCCTCGGTCTCGCGCGAATTCTCGTTATCGACAATCACGATGCGCCAGGGCGTTGCCGTGAGCTCGGTCATGGAGTCGAACAAGTTGGCCAGGAGTTCCTGGCGCTTGTACGTAACGACGACGAGGGCGAGCTTATCGATGGGAGCGGGAAGGGTTGAAGGCATGGGGCAATATATCCTTTCACGCGCGGCGGGCGAGCGCTGCGCGGAAGCTATCGAATACGTCCTTGGGACTGTCCTATTGTAAAGGCTCACCGCACCTTGTCGGCAAGCTTTGAATAAAACGCAGGAACCTGCCATGGGCGAGGTGACTGCTATACGTGACTGCTATACGTAACATTGATGTGCTGATTACTGCTTGAGAGCACGAGCGTTTCAGCGACCGCGATTAAGCGCAAGGCTTCGATGGGTATGCTGCGTGCGGCTTTGGGCTGCATGACGTCCTTTCTTATCGGCTTGTCTCTGCGAGCTCCATAGATTATATAAACGCCCGCTGGCGCGCTGACCCTTTGATACCATGAAACGACAGGTATTTCCTAAGGAGCACATTTGTCTACTAACGCCTCTGGCAGCCCTGTTCTGTCGCTGCTTATCCCCATTTACAATGTTCAGCGCTACCTGCGCGAGTGTCTCGATTCCGCCCTGGCGCAGACGCTCAAGGATATTGAGATCATCTGCATCAACGACGGGTCGACCGACAACTCGCCGGCGATTATCCGCGAGTATAGGGAGCGCGATGGGCGCGTCAAGATGATCGACAAGGCCAACAGCGGCTACGGCGACTCGATGAACCGCGGTCTGGAGATGGCGCGTGGCAAGTACGTTGGCATCTTGGAGTCCGATGACTTTATGGCGCCCGACGCACTCGAAAAGCTTGTCTCGGCCGCCGATACCAATAATGCCGACTTTGCGAAGGCGAACTTTGATTTCTACTGGTCTAAGCCCGAGGAGCGCCGTTCGCTGCACGAGATGTTTAGACCTCAGGATTGCGGCAAGCCGGTGCATCCGAGCGATACGACGCAGTTCTTTAAGCAAAAGCCATCGATTTGGTCGGCTGTGTATCGTCGCGATTTTCTTAAGCGTAACGGCATTACGTTCCTGCCGACTCCGGGGGCATCCTTTCAGGACACGTCATTCGCCTTTAAGGTGATCGCGTGCGCCGATAAGGCTGTTTACCTGCATGATGCCGTGTTGTCGTATCGCCAGGACAACGAGAATTCCTCGGTCAATTCTTCGGCTAAGGTCTTTTGCGTCAATACCGAGTATGCCGAGATTGAGCGTTGGATTCGAGAGGATTATGTCCGCGACCACGCAAGCGTCGATGTCGCGCGCATGCTCAAGTTCAATCAGCTCATTAAGTACGATTCGTACATGTGGAACTACGTGCGCCTGGCACCTAAGTTCTATAAGGAGTTCCTGGTTCAGATGGCTAAGGAATTTCAGGCGGCCTTGGACGCGGGGGAGTTTTCGCTTGACGACCTCAAGCCGTGGAAGCGCGCGAATCTCGCTGCCATCCTCAAAGATCCTGAGGGCTGGGTTGACGAGCATCCGAGTTTTGCGACGGATGGTGCCTTGGGGCGTGCTAAGTATTACGCCTCGGTTGGAGGCCTAGGCGTGGTCGCCGCCTTCCTCATCGAATCGCTGAGGGGGTAGGTCGGCATGGGAGAGGCCTCGTGTCCTAAAGCTACCATTGTCGTCCCCGTTTACAACTCTGCGCGCTCCATTCAGCGATGCCTCGATTCGCTGTTGGCCCAGTCCGAGCGCTCGATTCAGGTTGTCTGCGTCAACGACGGTTCGACCGATGATTCGTTGAACGTGTTGCGCCAGATCGCGCAGGCCGACAATCGCGTACTGGTGATTGACCAGGAAAACGCGGGCGTCTCGTGTGCTCGAAATGCCGGTATCGATACCGCCGAGGGCGAGACCGTCTTTTTTGTTGATGCCGACGATTACATCGATGCCCAGACGGTCGAGCGCGTGCTGCATGCCATGAAGTCTGCAGATGCCGAGGCCGTCGTTTTTGGCGGCGTCTGTGAACCTGCCGATGCTGCCCCCAAACGAGTCCAGCAACTCATGAGCCCCAAAGCTGGTACCTTCGGCGCCCGTGATCCCCAACTGCTGTTCCATTCGAATGCGCAGCCCTATGCCTGCCGCGCGGCTTTTTCGCGCGAGCTGCTCAATCGCGAAGGCATTCGCTTCGCCCCCGGTTTGGCTTTGGGCGAGGACGTCGTCTTCCAATTTGCGGCTTATGCGCTTGCCCACAAGACCGTCGTCATGCCAGACAAGTTCTACCACTACGTGATGGAGAGCGAATCGGCGACGCACGAGTTCAACAGTGCCGAGGCTCGCGCCAAAAAGCTTGACGCCCACATGAGGATGCTCGAGGAGGTCTTGAAGGACTGGGCGGCCTACGGTCTTTTGGACCTGTGCCCCGGCGAGCTGATAACTTGGTTTTTGGACCTCATTGTGTTCGACCTGGCGCGCTTGGATGCCGATGACTTCCATCGCGTGGCGGCTCGCGTCAACATGGACCTCACGACGTTTTTGGGAAGGGAGTGGACGGATATGCCTGCTAAGGGCGCCGTTCGCCGTGTTGCCCACAAGCTCGTTGTGGCGACCTCGGGCGTTTCGATGGCAGACGCCACGCTGTTCTATCTTTCGACTCGCGGTCTCAAAGCCTGCCTGGAGCGCTTTATCTAATTCCAAGCGCTGCCGCCCGCCGCAACTCGGCTGCTAAAATAACCCTGTTACACGCTATTCAACAGGAGGTTCTCTTGCAGAACTCTGATACCCCTAAAGTTTCGCTGCTTGTCCCCATCTGCAATGTCGAACGCTACCTGCGCGAGTGCCTTGATTCCGCCGTGGCGCAGACGCTCAAAGACATCGAGATCATCTGTATCAACGACGGTTCTACCGATAGCTCGCCAGATATCATCCGCGAGTACATGGAGCGCGACCCCCGTGTAAAGATGATCGACAAGGCCAACAGCGGCTACGGCGACTCGATGAACCGCGGCCTGGAGATGGCGCGCGGCGAGTACGTGGGTATTCTTGAGTCCGACGACTTCATGTTTGAGGATTCGCTCCAAAAGTTGGTCGCCAAGGCCGATGCTGAGCATGCCGATGTGGTAAAGGGCGACTTTTACCTGTATTGGTCCACGCCCAGCGAGCGCCGTGAACTGTTTGGGATTATCGACGAGCATATGACGGGCGCCGCGTATCGCCCCGTCGACCGCCCGGGCATCTTCTACCGCAAACCTTCCATTTGGTCGGCTATCTATCGGCGCGAGTTCCTCAACGACAATCAGATTCGGTTCCTTCCCACGCCGGGTGCCTCGTATCAGGACGCAGGCTTTAACTTTAAGGTTTGGGCTTGTGCCGAACGTGCCGCGTTTATTGCGGACCCCATTTTGTGCTATCGTCAGGATAACGAGAAGAGCTCCGTTAATTCGCCCAACAAGGTGTTTTGCGTTTGCGACGAATATGCCGAGATGCAGCGCTTTTTGGAAGAGCGCCCCGAGCTCAAGGCTCAGCTCCAGGGGATTTTAATGCGCATGAAGGTCGATACGTACCGTTGGAATGATGAACGTCTGGTCGATGAACTGCGTGAGCAGTTTTGGAAGAAGGCATCTCCCGAGCTCAAGGCCGATTGGGATGCCGGTCGCTTTGACCTGTCGCTGTTCGATCCGCGTGGCGAGACCGACTTGCGCCTGATGGTCAAGTCTCCCCGCGCCTATATCGATTCGCGCTTTGACTTTAAGAAGCCGGGCAAGATCAATACGTTTAAGCATTATTTTAAGATCGGCGGCCTGCCGCTGGTCTGGCGCGTGCTGACGTATCAGCGCACCCACGGCGACAACCCGCACCCCGATGACGTTCCGGCCGCACAGTAGGAGCGAGTGACTATGGCTACCCCCAAGATTTCCGTTGTCGTTCCCATCTATAACGTGGAGGAGTGCCTGGCCTGGTGCCTGGACTCCCTGCTTGCGCAGGACATGCCCGATTGGGAAGGCGTGCTGGTCAACGATGGCTCGCCGGACGGCTCGCGCGATATTGCGGCTGCGTATTGCGAAAAGGACGCGCGCTTTACGCTGGTCGATAAGCCAAACGGGGGCCTGTCGAGTGCGCGTAATGCCGGCATCGCTGCGTCCACGGCGCCTATCGTCGCGTTTTTGGATTCTGACGACCGGTTTACGCCCGATGCATGCCGTGTAATCGTCGATGCCTTTGAGCGCGAGCGCTGTGATGTTTTGACCTTTGGCGCGAATCCGTATCCGCTGGAGGCGGGGTATCCGTGGCTTAACTATGTACTGAGCCCGCGCGATGTGTCGTTTGAAGGCTATGGCTCCGACCTGCTGTTTAAGGAAGCGTCTCGCCCCTTTGCATGGCGCACCGCTTGCAAGCGTGAGTTTTTGCTGGGCAACGGGATCGTGTTCGACGAAACCGTTAAGTATGGCGAGGACCAGGTCTTCGATTTTGCCGTGTACGGTCGCTCGCGCAAGACCGCGCTTATTTCGAACAAGCTGTATGACTACCGCGTGGCGCGCAAGGGCTCGCTCATGGACACCATGCGCTATGACGACGAGACGCGTCTGCTGGAGCATGTGAAGATTTACTCCGCTGTGCTGGCTGACTGGCAGCGCGACGGTCTCGATGTCCAGTATGCCGATGACCTGGCGTACTTCCTATGCGATCTGGTGCTGTACGATGCGCTCAGGTTGCTGGGTTCGGACTGCGGCAAGGTGTTTGCTGCCGTTGCCACGGCGCTTGCCGGTTCTGCCGTGGGCAGCGATGCTGCGCTCGCACAATGCGCTCCTTCTGTTGCTGCTATGGTGCGTGCGGCGCTTACCAGCAAGGCCCCCAATGCCCGTGCATGTAAAAAGCTCATGTTCGATTACGACGTCTTGAGGTTTGGGCGCCTGGGTGCCTGCAAACGCATGGCAGCGAACGCCCTGGGAAAGCGAGAAGTGTAGATGAGTATCAAGCGTTTGGCGCTTTGCCGCAGTCAGGGCCGTCTGTTTGTGCTGCTTCGTTTTGCCGGTCAGGATGTCACCGCGCTTATTGAGCGGGAGGGTTCTCAAGCGTTTGCCCATGCGACGACGAGCGGCTCTTGTGTGCCGTCGCTGGTACTCCCGGTCGATCATGGCCGTGTGCTGGCGCTTTGCCCTTCCGTTTCCGATTACGAGCGCGAGCTCGCCGTCTTGGTACTTCCTTTTTTGGATGGCTCGTCGATGGATGCCGTTTTTGCATTCGGTGGCCAAAGGTTGGGCTCTATTCGCCTCGATAGCCGCGTGGCCAAGCTGGAATCCAAGATTAACTACAAAGCAAAGCCTGCGCTGTGTGCGCTTATCCGCGATGCGCAGCGTGGCGAATGCTGCGGTCGCTACGAGATCGATGCCATTCGCTATTTGCCGGCAGACGCCGGCGCGGTGTGGCGCTATGAGGTTACGTGGGTGGGAGACTCCAAGTGCACCCCTGAGCTCCAGATTTTCGATGCGCATATGAATGCCATCGATGTCACCGTGCATGTGTTTGAATCGCAGATCGATGTGCCGCAGCGCAACGGTTGCCGCGTCAATAAAACGTATTTGAGCGTTGAGATGCCCCAGGATATACGTGATTTTGTCGCGATTGCGGCTGATCCCACGGGCCTAATCCAGAGCGGTTTTTGCGCCATGGATGGTCGCCTGTACAACGGCATTGTCGACGACAGCTGGAACCGCATGAAGGACGCGCGTGCAGACGACGCAGCTTATCGACGTTGGTTTGAGCAACATCGCGCAAAGCCGGGCGATTTAGCGTGCCAGCGTGTCGCTTCGGTGGCTTTTGCCTATAGACCACTCGTGAGTATTGTGGTGCCGTGCTACAAGACTGATCGGGAATACCTGCGCGAGCTGCTGGACTCGGTGCTAGTCCAGAGTTATGACAACTGGGAACTGCTCCTTATGGATGCCTCGCCTGAATGGGATGCGGTGGCCGCCCTTGCGGCAGGTGCCAACGACGAGCGCATCCGTCGCATCGAGCTTCCCGGCAACGGCGGCATTGTGGTCAACACCAACGCTGGTATTGAGCAGGCGACGGGCGACTACATCGCGTTCTTGGACCACGATGACATCCTGGAACCGGACGCGTTATTCCACTATGTTGCCGCGCTGAACAAGGTTGCCGAGGGCGAGCGTCCCCAGGTCCTGTTCTGCGACGAGGACATGTTCCAGAAAACGGGGGAGTGGGGCCAGCCGGTCTTTAAGACCAAGCTCAACGTCGACCTGCTCTATAGCCATAACTGCGTGACGCATTTCCTGATGGTGCAGAAGGCGCTTATTGATCGCATTGGCATGTCGCCGGAAGACGTCGCGGGCGCCCAAGATTACGACCTGACGCTCCGCTGCCTTGCGGCGGGCGCGCGGTTTGAACATGTTGCGCACGTACTGTATCACTGGCGCGTGCATCCCGGTTCAACCGCCGACGGTTCTGCCGATAGCAAGCCGTATGCTATTGAAGCTGGGCGCCTTGCGCTTCAGCGCCACTTTAACGCGCTGGGCATTTGCGGAACGGTCGAGGAGGCCGAGACGCCGTTTGTCTATCACATGCGTTATGCGCTGCCGGAGTCTGCGCCGCTGGTGAGCATTGTGATTCCCACTAAGGATCACGTTGAGACGCTCGATGCCTGCGTGATGTCGATCGCTCAGAAGGCAACGTATACCAATTACGAGATCGTCTTGGTGGAGAACAACAGCGAAGCCCCGGAGACGTTTGCGTATTACGAAACCCTGCCAGAGCGCGTGGCTGCAGCATCCGAAGGCAAGGGCATCGCGCGTGTTGTGTGCTGGCCGGGCGAGTTCAATTACTCTCAGATCATCAATTTTGGTGTGAAGCACGCCAAGGGCGACTACCTGCTGCTGCTCAACAACGATACCGAGGTCATAAGCCCGGACTTTATCGAAGAGATGATGGGCTATCTGCAGCGTCCCGATGCGGGCGTGGTGGGCGCCAAACTCTACTTTGCCGATCATCTGGTGCAGCATGCCGGCATTTTGGTTGGCGTGCGTGGGGCACTTGCCCATGCCAACCAGGACTTCTCGGCAAAGCGCGAGGGCTATCTTGCCCGCGCTGTGCGCCCGGGCAACTTTAGCGCCGTAACGGGTGCCTGCCAGATGGTGCGACGCGACGTATTTGAGCGCGTCGGCGGCTACAACGAGGAATTCGCCGTTGGCTTTAACGACGCAGACTTTTGCCTGCGCGTATGGGAGGCGGGCTACCACACCATCTATACGCCTTATGCCGAGCTGTATCACTACGAGTTCACCTCGCGCGGCAGGGAAGAGGCCAACGAGGAAAAGCTGCGCCGCTGGAAGCGCGAGCAAGCGCTGTTTATGCAGCGCTGGCCGGAGTTTTTCTTGACGGGTGATCCGTGGTTGGGGCCTAACTTATCTGCCGAGAGTGAGTATTTCTCGCTTTAGACAATGGTTTAACTGCTGTCGAGAACCGCTAAGACCACTAAGGGCTATGCCTATCTGGTGCAAATGGTCGGTTACTCCATTTGGCAGCGCGCCAACTTGCATCGTGCCAAAAGTGCCATTGTGAGCGAACACGATGTCACCGAAGGCATTGCGCTGGCAGAGGCTCGTTTTCACGATGTTGTTCACGAGCCCGCGATTTCTGGACTGGGACTTAACGATATCAAATACCTTTTGGCGATGTGCGAGGATAAACAACAGTCCAAATCAGCCGAGATTGCTAAGCGCATGGGTAAAAAGACCAATGAGATCAGCTCTATTAGGGCCAAATTGCTACAAAGAGAGGTTATTCAGGCACCACAGAGGGGCTACGTGCAGTTTGCCGTGCCGGACCTAGATATCTATCTGCGAGAGAATGCTGCGGAGATTCTCGAGCGGTTCTAAATCGAGGCATGAATAGCCGCCGGTTAACTGCCTTTGTCGACTTGGCTCGCGTCCCCCCCCCCCAATCTAGTAGACTTTAAACCGTTGCTAGATTAGGGGGATTTTCAATGAAACGCTCCATGAAACTGGTTTCTGCGAGGACCTCGTGCTGGTGGGGGACGTCAGCACCGGCAAGACGCACATGGCCTCGGCGCTGTGCATGCTGGCGTGCGAGCGGAGGATGGAGGCCCGCTTCTTCACCGCGTCATCGCTCGTCATGCGGCTGCGGCGCGCCCGCGACGAGGGGCGCCTTGACCGTGAGGCCGCGCTCATCGGCTGCGCTAGGCTGCTCGTCATCGACGAGCTCGGCTTCCTGCCGCTGGATCTCGACGGCGCGCGCTCTTCTAGGTGTTCGCCGACGCCTACGAGCGGCAGTCGGTGGTCATCACCACGAACCTGGAGTTCAGCCGGTGGGGCGCGGTGTTCGGCGACGACCAGATGGCGGCGGCCGTGCGCATCGCCAGGGCCACGGCCATGTGGGTCTTGCCCCTGCCGGTCTTGCCGAAGAACACGAGGTCCTCGCGGGGGCCGACGAAGCCCAGCGAAAGCATGTCGTCGCGGCCCCAGCCCTCGGAGGACCGCACGTGCGACCAGTCGAACCCCTCGGCCGACTTGTGCACGGGGAGCCTCGCCTGCCTGAGCAGCCGTGCCCTCTTGGTCGCGTCCCTGTGCGCGAGCTCGGCCTCGAGCATGGCCCTGCAGCCCGCCACCTGCGTCCTCTATCTTGTCCACGTCGATCATTCCCTCCTGCCTTTGCTCGTTGCCGATACGACGCACCGACAACGTTAAGGCATGCGGTCTGGTCGGCGTGGCCGTGCTCAAAACCGAAAAACTATCGTGCTCAATTCTGAAAATCGGATGTGATCAAACCCGCAATCACGACGTTAACAAACACAAATAGGCCGGCGCCAACGACAGGCTCGCCCCGGCGGGGGGGGGGGGGGGATAAATTTCTTTCTCCGGGTA
>OBZU01000371.1_pt1 | contig 15337 bp, 13 predicted proteins | sample 1495561 | NCBI WGS metagenome assembly OBZU01 (sample SAMEA2580250, study PRJEB22360) | human gut metagenome | biome: human gut; feature: human-associated habitat; material: faeces | place: Denmark | collected 2008/2010 | reverse complement strand
CCTTGGCCGGGGCGGAGCCGTTGGCCTGGGTTACGTGGAAGGTCGTCGCGGTGCCCGCGGGGGCATCGTTCCACGAGACGGTGAAGGTGACGCCGTTTTGGCTTGCGGCGGCGGAGTGGGCGTAGCCGGATTGTGACGCGGCGGAGATTGCGGCGGGCGTGGGGTTGGTCTGGGCACGGAGGGATGGGGTGGGGGTGCCGGGTGTGGCGGTGGTGCCGGGCGTGGCGGCGGTGCCGTTAGCGCTTTCCGTGTTGACTGCGCTGGTGCCGGTGGATGTTGCGGTGCTGTCCTCTGCGGTATCTGCTGTCGCGCTTGTGTTGGTGCCGTCTTCAGCCTTGCCCGTGTCGCTGCTCGTGGCGTCGGCTTGTGCCTGCTGCTTGAGGCTGAATTGCCTCCGCAATGGCTGCCATAGGCATCGTCGCGCCGACCATAGACGTGCACGCGATCGCGCAGAGCAGGTAGTAAAGGGGTCGTTTCATAGCGGAGCCTCTCGGTGAGCAGCCAATAGGGTCCGAAGGCAGCTCCAGGCCAGCACTCCGCACATATTTTGTTGCGATTTATTTTACGGGAACCCCAGTCAACATCAGCGGATTTTCTGGGGAATGTTGGGGTGTGGGAGGGAGCGGGCCCGCTTTAGTCCTCGGCGGCGTTCTGACCCGTGCTTCGTTGACTATGCGTGATGCGGCAACTCTAGCATGAGGCCGCCTTGCGCCTCTTCGAGACTTGTTATCGAGACCTTCCAGGAAAAGTCCGAGAGGCCGCTGCCGAGGTATAGGTCTGTATGGCAACGCTCTTCATGTGTCCTCCTCTGCTCTTGTCGCTGCTTTTTAATCGCCATTCGACTGGCTGCAATCCGACGATTAAGGGCAGGCCGAACATGTCATATATTTTTGAGGAGCTTTCGCTCCGCTTGCCGCTAAGGCTGCGACAGCGCTTCTGCTGGAGACCTCGCATTCAAGCATGGAGGATGCGGCACGGCCATACCCTCCTGACACGGGCGGCAATCTAGAGCGTGTGGGCGTGGCAGGCTTGCTTGCGCCAGTGAGCCCCTGCTACGGCTACGGCGGTATTGCTTCATTTTAATTATGTATGTGTCGAGCGGCTTTTGCCGTGTGCGGCCTTGTTATTTATTGGGGGTTATTATGCCCGTATGGATCATCTCGGAATATCCGTTGATATCAATACGTTTTCATTTGGTTAAATTTTATCGAAGGAAGGCATACGCATGACTATTGTTGACCCTGCTGCCCTCCAAGCATTTTGTGCCTTTGCAACGCTTGTTCTGACGGTATATGTTGCTTGGCGTGATACAAAATAAATGAAAAGCGAGGAGACGCGCCGGAAAGAGGCCGAAATGCTGGCACAGCCGTCTTCAATCGCTGCATGGCTTGAAAGGAGTTCCTCGGGTGAGGCGTGTCTTGTTATACGTAACGAATGTGATCTCCCCGTATACGGGGTGGTCGTTACAATCGTTGTTACCTATGGAGCGGGCTGCTCTAAGGGGGAGGATTTAGGTCCCTCATACCAATATAGGAAGAAGTTCGACTTGGTTCCTTCGGGATTTTATTCTAGCGATATCGACATACGCGGCTTCGAAGGAATGCATAGGTATCCGTTGGTTGAGATTGCCTTTGCCTGTGCTAACGGAACATTTTGGGTTCGCCGCGGAAATGGCGTACTAATTCATCTCGACTCGTCACCATTTAACTACTGTGAGCTCGGTCTCCCCGTCGAATTCAATTCGATTACCCCATATCAAAAAAGTTGATGCTCGATCTGCACTGTTGTTGATCTGGGGAGTTATCGCAGCGGTAACATTGTCTGGAAGGAATAATTTCGAATTTTCGATGGCGGGGCTAACGTGAGGACGTTTATTAAATGCGACTTTCACATCCATTCGAGTTCAGATTTCAGCAGGACTTATTCTGAATCCGATTTTCTGGACGCTCTAGAATCAAGCGGCTTGGATTGTGTCGCAATTACAGACCATAATGGTATTGACTTAGATTTGTATAAGCGTGCTAAAGCTCGACTGGATTCCAAGGGCATTGGCCTACTTGCTGGTGTTGAGCTCAATCTTAAGTTGAGCCAAACTACAATTGGCGAGTACGGCCTATACGTTGCAACAAAGCCGTCAAAGAGCTACTTCCATGCGATCGTCCTTGCTTCTATTGATGACATTGAGCAGCTTTCAAATAAGGTGGATAAACTATTCATTGATGCTGGAATATTCACTCAGGGCGATGTAAATAGCGTCGCGAATGGGGCGATGAGTCGCAAGTCTCTTTCAATTAAGGCTGATGGTAAGGCAATTGACCTTGCGGAGCTTCAGACCGCACTTCAGTCTCTGCCGCATTATTTCATTCCTCACGAGAGCAAGGGAAGCAGGAATCTATCCGATTACCTTCCGATTAGATGTCCCAGCAGCGGTCAAACAAAAGCTAACAGTAATTATCGCAACAGCCTTTTTTATTACAATCATGGTCAAGCTGTTGAAGGGGCGAAAAAAGCCGGGGACGAATTTCGAATCGTCTTAGCCGAGAATACAACAGCACGGTTGCCGCGCTCTTATTCAGCGATGCTAAGGAGCTTCAGGAGATAGGAGCAAAGTATACGTGGATTGACTTTGACGGTGATCTCGCTTCGCTTCAGCTTGCTATTAGCGATCCTGAGAGCAGGATTAGGACTTCGGAACAATCTACGGATAACCCTCAGCTCAATTTGATGAATTATCTTGAGTCGATTTCTTTTGACACGGTATCGTCTCAGGAAGAATCGGGGGAACATTATGATCTTAAGTTTGTTCCCGGATACAACGGAATAGTTGGGTCGCGTGGCAGCGGAAAGAGCCTGCTGGCCCATGTTCTTGTCGGTGAAAATCTCAATCCTTATAAAGACATTATCGACATCAGTAGTATTCGCTACAAACGTTTTGGCGGTGTGGAGAGTTCTAACCCGCCTTCTTATCTATATCTTGGTCAAGGAGCTCTCGAGAAGATATTTGAGAATGAGGACTATTCCGACATCCCTGTTCTTGAACAGATAATCTCTTCGCAGAAGAAGGCATGTGAAGAGAAATCTAGTGAGGCAGCAAATTCAATCGATAGTCTATTGGATTTGCAAGAAAAGCTACTAGAAGCTTTTATGAAAAGATATTCTACTGGGTGCATTCACTTTGATTTTCTAAAGAAACCTGAGCCCTCTGGGGTGAGCTTACCTGTTCCAAGTGCAAGAATTCCAAGTGACAAGGATAAGGTTTCTAGGGTTCGAGACAGCTTTCTTACTGCATCTGAGCTTATCGACCAGGCTAAAACAGAGATTGACGATATCGAGCTGGATGCTACCTATCCAGAGAATCAATTTCTTATGCAGGCTCTGGTCCGTGAAACTAATGAAATCAAGGGCGATCTTGTTGCCCTGGAAACGAGGATTAGTCGTTTTGCCAAAACTGTAGACCAGGCTTCAGTTTGGTTTGAGGACAGGGAATGGCTTGTTGCGCAGTTTTGTCAATTGTTGTCAAATTCTAATAGAAAAGACAATTCTATTTTAAGGAACGATTATTTAAGCAAGCGAGATGAATCTAAGTCATTTTTACGTGATCTTCTTGAGTTGCGGATAGCCGTTTCTGAGATTGATTATCAAATTGACTGCTTGCGCAATTGCCAGCTTGCGCCTTTGCCCGATGACCCATGCATCTCTTCCGCTAAACAGATTGTTGTTAAATTTGGTTACATTGACGAATGCTCTTATTCTGACATTGCGGGAAATCTGATCAAAGGTCGTAACCGAACGAGTGAAGAGGCTTTGGTTCTTACTTGCCTTAACCAAAATGAACCGATCCAAGTCAAAGGTCTCTATAACGGCAGTAAATTCAAGTTGCGGGGAGGTGCTAGCGCGGGTTCATATATTAAAAAGTACTTCGAATTACTGAAAGGAAAGCTTCGCCTTCAGAATAATCTGAAAACTGAGATTGAGCTTGACGGCGCATCCCTTTCTAACATGTCCCCTGGCATGCGAGCGGATGCGCTATTACAGTTGTTCTTGGAAAAGGCGTCAGCTGGCAATGGGCCATGTTACATCGTTCTGGATCAACCCGAGGATAATCTTGATGTTAGAACAATCAGTCAATTCCTGGTTGATAAGCTGAAGTCAATGAAATTTGATATCCAGTTGTTTGTTGTTAGTCATTCGGCTCCTGTAATTGTTAACGGTGACGCAAGGCTTATTGTGTCCTGTCAGGAGGATGAAGGTAAAATCAGTTATGGAACTGGCGTATTGAGTGACGACAAAACAAAGCAAATAGTTGCTGATGTTCTTGATGGCGGCGAACGTTATCTTAAGATGCGCTTTAACAAGTACAATTTTCAACTTGGTGATAACAGATGATTAATTGTGACAATAATGGTTCAATTGTGGTCAATGCCAATAATTGCTCCTACAAGCTTTCCAACAGCGATGATTATACCGATTTTCTTTTGTGGCTGACCTCTCCTAACCCTGCCGACAGTATCGATGGTTCGGCATTTGAGGTTGATGAAAGCGTGCCCGAAGAACATCGCGAGCTTGCTCAGCGTTACGCTGAGTTTCTTACCGAGTTTGCGGAAATTCGAGCGGAGCGCGTCTCGTCAAAGGGCGAGGGCAGCGGATACGATCAACTGAAAAGTAGGGTTAATGAGTTGATAGATTCATTTAAAGGCGATGCGTCCTAAGACACTCACTTTCATGAAATGCGATCGGCTTAACTAATCGGGAAGTGCTCCTCTATGAAATATGTCTTTCTTGACACTTGCACAATTGTTGATTGTGCGTTTACTCGTACAGAAAAATCGAGCCCGAAATTGCTTAAGCGTTTGATGAAGTTGGTGGAGGATAATCACGTTAAGTTAATTCTTCCCGAGGTAGTCCAGCTCGAACTGGAAAAAGTTTTTCCTCAGACTATGGCTAATGCTACTAAATCGTTTGGGTCGGTCAAAAAGAGCGTACGGGAAGTAGTCCAAAGTTCTCTTTTGAGTCATTCGGCAGAAACGAAGTTGCTTGACGCCGTAAAAGCTGCTCGTGGTGAATTGGAGAATGACGTCAACGATGCGCAAAAATTGATTCGCAGTATTTCGAATGAGCCTGAAAAGTGCGTTGTTCTCTCTCTTAAACAGGAGGACCTTATCTCTGCGATAAAGATAGCAATAAAAGGGGAAAAGCCGTCCAAGCCTAAGGCGGAATGGGGCCTCGTTCAGGAGGATTGCCTTATCATCGCCGCTCTCGAGCGTTTTATGAAAGAGGGGCCCGCTGCCGAGATAGCGATTTGTAGTAGTAATACAGCTGATTTCGCAACTAAGGCTGGCGATGGAGAAGGCTTTGTCTTGCATGAACAAATTGCTTCCAGATTTGAAAACTGCCGGTTCTATTCAAATCCTGTTGACTTGATGGGTGACGAGACATTTATTACTCAGGAAGCTGTGGAGATGTCTGACAAGGAGACACTCAAGTCTTCTTATGAGGCTACCTCTGAGGCAATCAAGACCATGAATCAGAGGAACGCGGATTCTATCGAGGCTGCCCTGCGCACGCTCGCTGAATCAGATTCGTCAAAAAAGAATTCGGATGTATCTGGACAGCTTTTATCAGCATTGCTTCGCTTCAATCTTCTCACTGATTCAATTGGAAGAAATGCTGATCTTGTTTTGCAGAATCAAACTGGTGCTTTACGTCTATTGGATAAAGCAATAGCCGTTTCAAGAGCGGATCAAATCGGCCGCATCCATTCGGCTTTAGATGATGTGGGCTATGGGGAGGCTGACAAGGAGGACATCGAGGACGATGCTGAGTAGTATCGGCGGCACCGCTGTCGTCATCAAGGTGCCCTAGCTTGAGAGGGGGCATATCCATGCCTGGAGTTAAGAATCAGCACTACGTGCCACGTTTTTATCTCAAATCGTTTACCGATGGCTTGGGCTTTCTCAGTGTTGTGAGGCGCGACGCTAGCGGATTGAAGTCCGTCTTTCGAACGAAGCCCGAAAACGTTTGTGCGGAAAACTACCTCTATGAGGTTAGGCGACGCGAAGCCTTGGGTGAAGACGGTTTCGTTGAAAAGGGCGTAATTGAAGATGCTCTTGGCAGAATCGAGAATGATCTTGCTTCTGCCTACCGATCGCTGCTCAGTTATCTTGATTCTGGAAAAATGCCAAAAGGTGAAGCGTGCGTAGAGTTGATTACTCAGCTGGCTTTTTTGCTTGCCTTTCTCATTGTGAGGAATCCTAAATGGTTGAATGAGGTGAGGGGTAACGCCGGTGCCCACTCTGTCGAATTGTTGTCGAGTGGCTTTTTCTCGGACGAAGACATTTCGCAAATGGATTTGGCAGGGTACGGAGACGAATTTGAAGCCATTGTCGAGCTTGCCTATCTGGATACGGCGCTGTTCAGGCTCGACAAGGGCGCGCCTCTGTACGATCTACTTGTCTTATTGCTTGACATGGATTGCCTGTTTTACATAGCACCTGAAGGTACTGACTTTGTCACAACGTCGCTTCCCGTGCATGTCGAGTGGAAGGACGAGAGTGACGAAAATCCTTGTGGCATCTATTTCCCGTTGAGCCCTCGTCACGCCGTTGTATTTAGGCAAAGATTGGAGATTGAGCGTTGCGTCTCTATCTCTCACCTGGCTGATTATGCAGTAGATTCATTTAATCGCATGCTCATGAACGGTGACGGTTTGTGGGAGTTTCTGATCGCAAGAGATCGGTCTAAATTGGAGCGTCTTATTGAGGAATATTTTGACAGGGTTTAGGCCGAGTGATTATTTGCTCGCCTGAGTACTACTGAATATCGTCAATGGCACAGCCTCACGGTGTCTTTGCCATGTCAACCTAGGTCACGTTATTCGTACTCCTACTACTACACGCTGGACAACTTGACTTCGACTATAAGGCCCTCGCCAAGTCGCCTCCATGTTATACTTGCCGTAAAAACTTTACGGCAAGTATAACATGGAGGTTTCGATGCTAACGCGTTTTGAGGTCGAGGGATTCCGAAACTTCTCCCATAGATTTACCTTCAATTTGACCGATGTCAGGGACTACAGATTCAATACGTCAGCCATCGATGAGGGTATCGTTTCTTGTGGTCTTATCTACGGTAAAAACGCTGTCGGCAAAACAAATTTCTCCAATGCTCTTCTCGATATTTCAGCAAATGTGGGGCGTCGGACCTTCTATTCCAATAAAACTAATTATCTCAGCGCAGTTGATGGGGTCACGTCGGCGTGCTTTGCCTACACGTTTCGCTTTGGGAATGACGAAGTTGCTTATCGTTACGAAAAGACTGGGATAACAGACTATCTTCGTGAGACAGTGGCTGTTAACGGCAAGATTGCATTTGATTACGACCACCGTGCAGGTAAAGTGCTCGATGGCGATTTGGCTTCTATTGGTGCCGATCGATTGAACTGGGAGTTCAAATCTCCCGGCATTTCTGTTTTGGCGTATGTGTGCAATAACATTCCTTTTGAGAGGGCAATGCCTCTTTTTAAGCTTTATACGTTTGCGCGGTCAATGGATGCCATTGGCGACGCACATATGAACGACCGTAACCTTGTCTCTACCATCGCCGAAAACGTTATTTCGAATGACTTGGTTTCTGAGCTTCAGGCTTTTTTGAATGACTTTGGAATTCGAGAACGCCTTACTGCGCGTGAAACGCCATCGGGTGATATCGCTTTGTACTTTGAAAAAAGTCGACTTATTCCGTTTGTAGAAAACTGTTCAAGCGGCACTGTTGCGCTGCTGCGACTGTTTAATTATTTCCATGCTACAAGTGTGCCGTCCTTGCTTTTTGTAGACGAGTTCGATGCATTCTACCATCACGATCTCGCCGAGAAGGTCGTTGACTATTTTAAGTCCCAGACCGGACGCCAAGTGCTTTGCGCATCGCATAATACAGATTTGTTCAGCAATAAAATCCTTAGGCCAGACTGCTTATTCATTCTTTCGGATCACAATATTATTTCAGCTGCCAATGCAACAGATAGGGAACTAAGGGAGGGGCACAACCTCGAAAAGCTCTATAAGGCTGGCGAATTCGATGTCTAGGAAGCAAGTCCTGCTTATCGTTGAGGGTATAAAGCAGGAGATTAAACTCTTTCATGCTCTCTTTGAGTGCTATGGTCTCGACATTGGCTATGAGATCGTTTCCTATAACACAAATATCTACGAGCTTTACGAAAGGATGTTTTCGGACGGCTTTCAGGACGACTTATCACTTCTCGGCGTCCTTAAGGAACGCGCGTCCGAAGAGGATAAGTGGTTATTTGACCAGGATTATTCTGATGTTTTGCTGGTCTTTGACTATGAGCTCCAAGATAATAGGTTCTCACCTGCACGGTTGGAGGAAATGCAACGTTACTTTAACGAGAGCACAGACAATGGCAAGCTCTACGTTAATTATCCAATGGTTGAGGCGTGTAAGCATTTTCTGAAAATGCCCGACGTAGAATATCTAAACAGAACTGTTTCCCGTAAAGATGTTTTGAAATACAAGTCAATCGTTGGCAATGCTTCTAGATACCAGAGTTTTGAGCGGCATTTTATTAGGCCTGACGTTGATGAAATGATTGTGCTTACCGCCATCAAGGCGCTTCGGTTGTGCGGCTATAACGGCGAGGCCGGTTATGAGTCTGAGTATAGAGACCTTGACCATGAGACGATCGTGAAGGCGCAAAACGATACTTTGCGTTTGGCTGATGAGGTATGGGTTCTTGGTACCTGTCTGCTATTTATTTTAGATTACTCAACGGGTCTTATTGATTTCGCGGGAATCGAGTCGAAGCTACTTGGCTAGACTTCTGGACGCTGCTAGTTCTGATTAATGTTGTCGATGCGGGGCTGTCATTTCGGAAGTGCGGTGAAAAAATCGGAAACCTCCGAGCACAAACTGATTTTCGGCAACAAAACCGCAGGTCTCGGATGTCTAAAACAGGGGTCTGGTCGACCGTTCTCGGTTTTTCACCGCACTTCTGGATTGGGTGCTCATTTAGCACTCTCGATGCCCCCACATCCTCTAAAAAAGTTCTTAAAACAGCCTTAAAGGCGTTCCAACTCGCGTTGACAGCGTAAAATACGCATGTTTGACTATGACTAAAGTGGATTTTAGGGGAGGGGTGCGCCATGGAGGTGCTGGTTGTTGGCAACACCGCATATGTTGACGATGACTTTTGCGCCAAGGCATTCCCCGGGGACCACGTTAAGGTTGTAGCCGCGCAGGACGCGCGCCGCGATGAGTCGTCGCCCCATGCCTCTTGGAAAGAGTTGCTCCAGCATTTGGAGCAGGCCTACGAGTTCGACCGCGTGGTCTACCTGTCTAATTACCTAACCCCGCATACCGATACCGTGGGCGATATCGAGCTGCTGCGCTCGGTCTTTCGTACGTGCGCGGGTCGCCGGGTCCAACTGCTGTATGTAGCGGGGCCCGCGGGTGCCGAGGGTGCCGCCGATGCCGCGGGGCGAACGGGCAAGGGCATTATCGCGCACGCAGCAAACGACCTGTGCCGCTACTACGCTGCTCGCGAGGGCGTTCAGACCAAGATCCTGCGCGTGCCGTTCCTGTATACCGCGTCTGCCGCGCTGGAGGACCCGTTTTTGGTGCCGATGTTCGACGCGTGCTCAACCGGATCAGCCGCTCTGCAGGGCGCGCAGGATGCGGCGTTTCCTCTGCTGTGTGCCGAGGAGCTTTCGGTGCTGGTACGCCGTATCTTCGACAGCTGGGATGGCAACTTTGAGACGCTCGACGTTGTCGATACCTTCCATCACACGGTGGGTGAGGTGGGCGAGGCCCTTCAGGCGCTGTTCCCAGGGGTCTCAGTTGCCTATGGCGATTCTGCCGGCTACGCCCTGCCCGCCAGCGACGTCGCTCGCGTGCGCTATGGCTGGTTTCAGCGCTACGACTTGCTGCGCGACCTCTCGACCATTCAGGCTCGCTGGGATGCTGGTCGCGCAAAGAAGGTCAACCCCTTGCGCGCCGCCATCGACCGCATTCAAATGCGCACGCTGCCTGTTAAATGCCTGGAGACGGCAGCCGCCTGGGTGCTCTTTGAAGTGCTGGAGCGCTTGTTCTCCCAATCGGCCCAGCTCAACGTGCTCGATTATCGCCTGCTCTACGTGGTGCTGATCGGCACACTGTATGGCTTGGACTTTGGCCTGGTTGCGGCGCTGCTGGCGTCGGTGGGTTTGGCTGCGAGTTACTTTACTCTGTACGGCTATACCTTCCAGGGCCTGTTCTACGAGCCGTCCAACTGGCTGCCGTTTATTGCGTACTTTGTTGTGGGCGCCGTGTGCGGCTATGTGCAGCTGCGCAACAGCGAAGCCATTAGGGCGGAGCGCGATCAAAACGAGCTCGTGCGCAACCGCAATACGTTCCTTACGCAGCTCTACCACGACGCGATCGAGGACAAGCGCGCGTACAGGCGCCAGATCGTGGGTCGCCACGACAGCTTTGGCAAGATCTTTGCCGTGACGCAGGAGCTCGACGTGTTCAACCCACGCGACATCTATCGCAAGTGCTGCGAGCTTCTGGGCGAGATCCTCGAGAACGATTCGGTGGCGATCTACCATGTTTCGGGCGGGGCATTTGCACGCCTGGTGGCAGCAAGTCCCGCGATTGCCGAAGATGCCGCACGCTCGCTCACGCTTGAGCAGCTTGCACCTCTTTTGGGCGACGGGGGTCGTTCGAATCTGTGGGTGAACCGCGAGCTGACGCCGGGGCTTCCCATGTTTGGATACACGATCGAGCGCGACGGGGCACCCGCCGTGTTGATCTTTGTGCGTCGCGCGGCCGAAAACCAAATGACCCTCTATTATCAAAACTTGTTCCGCATCTTGTGCGGCCTGGTCGAAAGCGCGCTGGGCCGTGCCTTTGACTATGAGGCGGTGGCACAGGATAAACGCTGCGTTGACGGCACTTGCGTGCTCAAGCAGGCTGCCTTTGGCCAAGAGCTCGCGGCCGAGCAGGCGCTGGCAGATGGCAAGATGGGCAGCTTTTTGCTCCTGCGCGTGGTACCGGGCATGGAGCCTGTCGGCGAGCTGTTGGGCGCAATTGGGTCGGCAATCCGCGAGAGCGACGCGGCGGGCTTGGTCGATGGCGACGTGCTCTACCTGCTTATGCGCCAGGCAAAGGCGTGCGATCTGCCCATTATCCGCGAGCGCCTGAGCGCAAAGCAGATTGCGGTGGAGCCCGTCGACGGCGAGGACATCGTGGCGCTGCTGCAGTACATCGCTTACACCGGTGACGGTGAGGGGGGGGGTGCCGCTTGATCTCGCTTGTCGTTGCCGCCGTCTTGTTGCTGATTCATGCGCTGGTTTGTCTGATGCTGTGGACGCTCATGAAGTTGGGCCTGCTGCCGGTGCGCGGGCATATGCTGGCTGTGATAGTGCTGGTGCCGCTGTGGGGCCCGTTGCTGGTGGTTCTGCTATCGGTCCGCGGCGCGGTGTTTGGCGAGGGGCTGAAAGAGTCTGCGCTGGAGTCGCTGCGCTTCAACGACGACCTGCATCGCAGCATCCTAGTGCACGAACGTGATGCCGATGCAGGCGTAGTGCCGCTCGAGGAGGCGCTCATCGTCAACGACCCGGCAGAACGGCGCCGCCTAATGCTCTCCATGCTCACCGAGGAGCCCGACGCGTACCTGGCGCAGCTGCAGGCGGCTAAGCTTAACGACGACGTTGAGGTGGCGCACTATGCCGCGACGGCGGTGGCGCAGATCTCCAAGGAGTCCGACCTTAAACTGCAGCAGCTGGAGCGTGCCTTTAAGACGGACCCGAGCGCGCAAAACCTCAACGAATACTGCGATTTTCTTGGCGAGTACTTGGGCTCGGGCTTGGCCGAGGGGCGCGTGGCGCAGATTCAGCGCCAACAGTACGCGCGCCTGCTTGCGCGTCGCTGCGAGTGCGAGGACACCCTTGAGCTGCGCATTCGATACGCGACGGCGCTGGCCGATGTCGGACAGATCGACGAGGCGCAGGCCGTGACCGACCAGCTGGTGCTCGACGTGCCCGAGGAGCAGGAGGTTTGGATGCTTTGCCTGCGCCTGGCGGTGATGCGCCGCGACGGTGACGAGGTCCACCGCGTGATCGATGCGATTGACAAACAGCATGTGTACTTGAGCGCCGCCAACCGCGAAAAGCTGGCGTTTTGGCGCGATGGAGAGGAGGCCCGATGAGCGTTGTGCTGCGTATCCGCGACCGTGCGGGCCATTTTCGCTGGATGGGCCTGCTTGTGGTGTGGGCGGTCTTTATTGCCATGGCGGCCGTGCTGCTGGTGGAGCGCGCCGGCGTACAGTACAGTGCGGGCCAGCATAAGCTGGGGATGCTTGCCGCCAACGATGCGGCGCCGGCTTCCTCGGCAATATTTGGCCAAAAGCCCACGTGCTTGGTTATTACCGACTCGGACCAAGATGGCGTCGAGGACGTCAAAGAGCAGTTCGACCAGATCTTGCTTGACATGAAGATCGCGCACCGCAACGTGGACCTTGCCGTGGATGGCGCAGATGCCATTCCCTCGCTGACCTCCTACGATCGCGTGATTTTGCTCATGCCGTCGCTCGATGGGCTCGGTACGCACCTGAGCGACATTATGAGTTGGGTGAGTGCCGGCGGTTCGCTTATGCTGGGCATGACGCCAGATAACTCGAACTACCTGCAGACTATTGCTTCCAAGCTTGGTATCGAATCGGCCGGATATGACTATGCGACAGCCGAAAGTATCGTTCCGAGCGAGGACTTTATGTTGGGCGGGGGAGATCGCTACGAGCTCTCGGACCCCTTTGATTCGTCGCTTTCGGTTTCGCTGCGCGAGACGGCTCGTGTGTGGGCTAAGACCGGCGATGCGGGCGCCCCACTCATTTGGTCGAATGACTGCGGTAGCGGTCGCACCGTGGTGTGCAATATCGGCATCTACGACAAGGTCATGCGTGGGTTCTATGCTTCGGCCATAAGCTTGCTGGGCGATGCCACGGCCTATCCGGTCATCAACAGCGCCGTCTTCTATCTGGACGACTTTCCCAGCCCCGTGCCCTCGGGCGACGGCACCTACATCAAGCGTGACTACGGCCTTTCCATTTCGGATTTTTACACCAAGGTCTGGTGGCCCGATCTGCAAAAGCTCGCGCAAAAATACGGCATTCGCTATACCGGCGTGATGATCGAAAACTACGAGGATGCGGTCAACCAGACCGAGCCCGCGCGCCAGGCCGATACCACGCAGTTCCGCTACTTTGGCGGCATGCTGCTGCAGATGGGCGGAGAGCTGGGCTTTCACGGCTACAACCATCAGCCTCTGGCGCTCTGGGATACCGATTACGGCACGCTGTATGACTACAAGACCTGGAAGAACAAGGAAACGCTCGTCGCATCGCTCAACGAGCTTATCGCCTTCCAAGATGAGGTGTTGCCCAACGCGCACGGCTCGGTTTACGTGCCGCCGTCAAATATCCTTTCGGCCCGTGCGCGCAAGCTTATCGGCACCGACGTTCCGCGCATTAAGACCATCGCCAGTACGTATTTTGAGGATGGCACCGATCTGCCCTACGTTCAGGAGTTTGGCGTGGCGAGCGATGGCATTGTGGAGCAGCCGCGCATTGTTTCGGGCGGCATGGTCGACGATTCCTATATGCGCCTGGCTGCCGTGTCCGAGCTAAACATGCACTATGTGAGCACGCATTTTATGCACCCGGACGACCTGCTCGATCCCGATCGCGGCGCCAAGGAGGGCTGGGAGGTCTACAAGGGCGGCCTGACCGACTACCTGGACTGGCTTAGCAAGTCTGCGCCCGACCTGCGGCGTCAGACCGGCTCGGAATGCTCGGGCGCCATCCAGCGCTTTTCGTCCGTGACGGTGAGCGTGGATACCAGTGCGGATGCCTGGACGCTCAGCCTGGGCAATTTCCACGACGAGGCGTGGCTCATGTTCCGCGCCAACAACGGTGAGCCGGGTGCAGTCACGGGTGGCGAGATTACGCATCTGACGGGCGACCTGTACCTGGTCAAAGCCACGGACAAGACGGTGACCATTGCACGCAAGGAGGGTGGCGACAAATGAGAATCTGCTTGGTACTCGAGGGTTGCTACCCCTATGTGCACGGCGGCGTATCTACCTGGATGCATGGCTATATCCAGGCCATGCCCGAGCACGAGTTTGTGCTGTGGGTGATCGGCGCGCATGCTGCCGACCGCGGCAAGTTTGTCTACGAGCTGCCCGGCAACGTGGTCGAGGTGCACGAGGTGTTCCTGGACGATGCTCTGCGGCTTTCGGGCGAGCAACATGAAGCCAGTTTTAACGACCGCGAGCGCGAGGCGCTACGCCGCCTGGTGTCGCTCTCCAATCCGGACTGGGACGTGCTGTTCGATATCTTTCAGCGCCGTCGCGTGCATCCGCTCTCGTTTTTGCAGAGCCGAACGTTTATGGACATCTTCCGCGACGTGTGCCTGGCCGAGTACCCCTACACGCCCTTTGCCGATGCATTCCACACCATGCGCTCCATGTTGCTTCCCGTGCTCTACCTGTTGGGCAGCGAGGTGCCGGTGGCCGATGTGTACCATGCCATCTCGACCGGCTACGGTGGCCTGCTCGCCTGCCTGGGCTCAAGCGTTCACCATGCGCCGGTGCTGCTGACCGAGCATGGCATCTATACCCGCGAGCGCGAGGAAGAGATCATTCGCGCTGACTGGGTGGTGCCCTCGTTTAAGGACCGCTGGATTCGCTTTTTCTACCTGCTTTCGGAGGAGATCTACCGTCGCGCCTTCCGCGTGACCAGTTTGTTCCATAACGCCCGTAAGACGCAGATCGACATGGGCTGCGATGCGGACAAGTGCCTGGTCATCCCCAACGGCATCCAGTTCGATCGCTTTAAGGACATTCCCTTAAAGCCCGATGACGGCTGGGTGGACATTGGCGCGGTGGTGCGCCTGGCGCCCATCAAGGACGTCAAGACCATGATCTATGCCTTCTTTGAGCTGCACGAGCGCCTGCCCCGCGTGCGCCTGCACATCATGGGTGGCGTGGATGACGAGGAGTACGGCGCCGAGTGTCACGCGCTGGTCGATACCCTGGGCGTGCGCGACTTGATCTTTACCGGCCGCGTCAACGTGGTTGAGTACATGGAAAAGCTCGACTTTACCATTTTGACGAGCATCTCCGAGGGCCAGCCGCTTAGCGTGCTGGAGTCGCTTGCAGCGCGCCGTCCCTGCGTGACGACCGAGGTGGGCTGCTGCCGCGAGCTGCTCGAAGGTGCCCCGGGCGATGACTTTGGCGTGGCGGGGTTTGTGACGCCGCCCATGTATCGCCAGGGCTAGCCGTAAGC
>OBZU01000359.1_pt1 | contig 15653 bp, 13 predicted proteins | sample 1495561 | NCBI WGS metagenome assembly OBZU01 (sample SAMEA2580250, study PRJEB22360) | human gut metagenome | biome: human gut; feature: human-associated habitat; material: faeces | place: Denmark | collected 2008/2010 | reverse complement strand
CCAAAGAGAAAACGACTCAGAAAGATGAGAGGATAGTCCTGCACAACCAAAGGCACAAGGCCGCTAGTTGAAAAGAGCAAGAGCCCTGTGACAATCATCTGGCGCTCACTCATCCACCGCTCGATCAGGCTATTTAAAAAGAGCATGACCACAACTGCAAAGGCCGGCAGGGAAACCAAGAGTTCCACCTGGCCTGCTGAATATCCGAATTGGCTAAAATAGGCCTTCATAGCTGGCAAACCGGCTGTAATTGAAAATGATGAGATCAGCATGAGCGACAAGCTCAAGAGACTGATTCTTTCCATTGTTTTTTTCATTTTTTTATTTCCTACACTTTACTGGTAACATTTGACTTTACTAATTTTTTTAGAAAAGATTCAAACTAGTATTTTCAATAGAATCCTAGTATAATCAATTTAGAAAGAGAAAAACAGGACATTTGTCCTATTTTAGGAGATTGAGATGAAAAAAATTTCCCCATCTACGAAACTCATGGAGATCATCACTGATTACCAATTGGATCAGATCTTTCCAGGTGACTGTCTTAGTCAGCTGGATCTCGTTCTCTATCAGGCTGGAGAGTATATCTGCCGCCAGGGTTCTGACCAAGATGTCATTCCTTATTTTCTCAAAGGCCGGCTCAAGATCGTCCACAGTCTTGAAAATGGTAGCGACACCATCCTTGAAATCCAAGAAAAACCTGGACTGTTAGGAGAGATTGAGCTCCTGCTCGATCGGGTCTGTATCACATCGGTCATTGCAGACCAAGACTCACTAGTCGTCCAGCTCTCTGCTCGGCATTTCAAGGACCGCCTCCTGCTGGATCCCACCTTTTTGCGCTCTACGGCCAAGACCTTGGCTGAGAAATTGCACCAGATCAACTATTTGGCTCCTGCCAACTTTCATTATTCGGTCAAGGAGCGCCTTGCTACACATTTTTTGGAACATGGTGATGAAAATGGGACCCTCAAACCCAAGATGAATCAGCTGGCCCTGCGTTTTGGGATCAGCTACCGCCACCTTAGCCGCGTGATCAAGCAGATGATTGACGAGGAGTTGATCAAAAGAGAAGGGCGAGTCTATACGATTTTAGACCGAAAAAGAATGGGCGACTTGTCCATCAAACATGCGGAAACAACTGACAGAAAACTTTAATTTCACGTTCTTTTGTGTTATCATGGAAGGTAGAAAGAAAGTGAGAGTAAGACAATGAAAGCAATTGAAAAAGTTACAAGAGCATCCCATTTGATTGATATGGATGACATCATCCGCGAAGGAAATCCAACACTTCGAGCTGTTGCGGAAGATGTGACCTTCCCTTTGTCTGACCAGGAAATTATCCTGGGTGAAAAAATGATGCAATTCTTGCACCATTCTCAAGACCCTGTTATGGCTGAAAAACTTGGACTCCGTGGAGGAGTGGGACTCGCTGCTCCTCAGCTGGACATCTCGAAACGCATTATCGCTGTTTTGGTGCCCAATCCAGAAGATGCCGATGGCAACCCACCAAAAGAAGCTTATAGCCTTCAAGAAGTCATGTACAATCCAAAGGTTGTCGCCCATTCTGTGCAAGACGCGGCTCTTGGAGATGGGGAAGGCTGTCTCTCAGTAGACCGCAATGTCCCAGGCTATGTGGTCCGCCACGCGCGCGTGACGGTGGAGTATTTCACAAAAGACGGTGAAAAGAAACGCATCAAACTCAAAGGCTACAACTCCATCGTCGTTCAACATGAAATCGACCACACCAACGGCATCATGTTCTATGACCGCATCAATCCAAACAACCCATTTGAAATCAAGGAAGGCCTTTTGATTTTAGAATAGCGTAACTGTCAAAAATACCTAACTGAGAAAGCTCTCGGTTAGGTATTTTTTGTTATTTTTTGCCTTGCCTTTTCTTTGAAAATTTGCGCATGATGGCACGTGCTACGCTAATGAAGAAATCCAAGACGAGCCCCAAGGTAAGCATTCTGACAATCCACACTAATAAAATTGGTCGTGCTAGACTCGAGCCATTATATCCTAAATGATCAAGTAATTCAATTATTAATACAAAAAATAATATTTCTAGTGGTATGCGAATTTTGGCTTTCTTCAAACTGAAGCCTTTCAACCAATCCCATAGTAAATCCCACAACGTCGGATTATCCTCAGGTTCATCCTCCCAGTATTCCTTGCTTTTTGTTTTCAAATACAAGAGGTAACCCACTTCTGTCAGCAACTGAGTAAAGGCGTAACTGAATAATATGCTTACGGATACTCCTAGCACCACTCCAAAATAGCCAGTAAGGACCGCTCCTATCATGGAGCAGACGAAGATGATCGTTAGGGCATTGCTACTGTAACTACTTGATTTTGCGAAATAATTTCCCAGGGTTCTAGTTGGCGAAAAGCCAATCTTTAACTGCTTCTTAAGCCAAAAATAATGATAAATAAAGCCCAATAAGGTACAAATCACAAGAAAAGGAATGACGAGGAAGCCATATTTCGGGAAACCTACTTCAAATTCCTTATTTGCAAGAGCAGAAACAATGATGAGCAAGCCCATGACTTGGAGCGATAAAAACATTCCTGCATAGGTGAATAAGAGTAGAGTCGTTGACAATACTTGTCTTCTATATATAAATGCCCCCATTAACGGCAAGAAAAATGCAATAATATGGTAAAGACAATAGATGACGAGGATATCAAAAAACCAATGACTAAATGGTTTTATACCTTTCGATACATCATACGAATAAAAACAAAGGATTTCAAATGCGAACAGAAATACGCCTGTCCACGAATTGATCATCATAGCCGATGAAGCGCGTGTATTGGCTAAACTTTTAAAATAGACTTTGTTCGCCTGCCCAATATCGACTTTCTTTTCGTTTTTCATGACATGCTCCTTTCTAAAAAATTGTTTTAAGATCCAAAAGCAGATAGAGGCTGATCTTACTTCTGAGTTTCACTCGACTGGATCTACTTGACTTTAGCTTTGAAATCATCGCCTGGAGCATATAAGCCTAAAATAGCTGATGCTAAATACATAAATGAAGTAACAAATAGGCCCATATGAACAATTAGATTTGGTTTAATTTTACTCAAAACTGAGTAAATCATTGCACTTGACAAAAACAAAGGAACTATCAAAAATAAAAGATTTCTTAGTACTATCCTAAATTTTACTGGGCGACAATAGATTCTTTTAGCTTTCTTAGAAGCTATCATCACCGTCTCTATTTTCCTAGTACTCAGCCAAATACGAAGCCCAATAACAATACATAGAACAAGGATCATTAACACTAGATTGAGTAGATGGGAACTAAAATATAAATAATCCTCTATCGGAAAAGCTCTGCCTAGTAAAACTGCTAAGGAACCAGCACCAAGAGCTGAAATCCCTGCTTTAGTCTGAGTAGAAAATATGTTCTTATCTCTTTCAAGCACTTTCGGAGCAATTGCTTCTACTTCATCCTCTGTCAGCTGATAAGCTTTATGAGGGACAAAATAGGTAAACCATGAGAGAAAATAACTTGTTATAATTGGCCGATCGACTTCCATTAAATACCACTTATTCTCTACTTTTAACAAACGATAGCGAAAATTCATTTTCGGTAAATACTCGATTTTTGCGGGTTTAAACATAGATTGATCTTACTTTCTATACTATTTTATTCTTATACAGTCAAAATTATCTTACTTATTCACGAAAGAACATACCATCCATCATACCTGATTTTACTTTGATGATCAAGTTTTGACCAAAAAAGAGGTTGGAAGATTTCCAACCACTCTATCTGTTTTAGCAAGTTAAACCTAGCTTCCTCTTTCCCAGAAGATGGCTAATAAAATCATGGCACCAAGAATCGATGGGATAATCGCTGTACCGTTTAGGCTTGGTCCCCAAGCACCAAAGAGTAATTGTCCTAAAAAGGCACCAATCCAGCCCAGGAACATTTTCCCAAAACATCCCATGCGTTCGCCACGATTGGTGATAGCTCCAGCTAGAAGTCCGATCAAAAGACCGACAAACATACTTCCAATCATAGTTTCTCCTTAAATTGCCCAATCTCCATTACGGAAGAGTGGTACGCGTGTTCCATCCTCACGGATACCGTCGATATCCATTTGGCTTGAGCCGATCATGAAGTCAACGTGGACGTCTGAGCGGTTGAGGCCGGCTGCTTCGAGTTCTTCTTCTGTGAACTCTGCGCCACCTTCTACGCTGGTGGCATAGGCTGCCCCGATGGCCAAGTGGTTAGAGGCATTTTCATCGAAGAGGGTATTAAAGAAGGTAATGCCTGATTGGGAAATTGGGCTTGGGTCTGGTACGAGGGCGCATTCCCCCAAGGCACGCGCTCCCTTGTTTTTGAAGACCAAATCTTTCATGACTTGATCGCCTTTTTCAGCTGTGATATCCACAATTTCTCCATTTTCAAAGGTCACTTTGATGCCTTCGATGATGTTCCCGTTGTAGCTAAGCGGTTTTGTGGAAGTGACATAACCTTCAGCACGACGGAAGTCAGGAGCTGTGAAGACCTCTTCTGTCGGCATGTTTGGCAAGAAGCCTTCGCCTTGGGCATTGATAGCTCCGGCAGATTCCCAGACGTGGTTTTTCGGCAAGCCAAGAGTCAAATCGGTTCCTGGTGCTGTGTAATGAAGGGCTGAGAATTGTTCCTTATTAAGTGTATCTGCCTTGCTCTTCAAAATAGCAGCATGTTCTTCCCAAGCCTTGACTGGATCTTCTTCGTACACCCGGCAGGTCTTGAAGATTTGATCCCACAGGAGATCCACTGCTTCTTCATCACTAGCCGCATTTGGGAAGACCTTTTTCGCCCATTCTAAACCAGCTGCAGCAGCAACTGTCCAGCTGACCTTGTTGGATTGAGTGGCGATGCGCATTGGTTTCATGGCCATGCCCAAAGCCTTGGCAGAGGCAGAAAGCTTCTCTGCATCGACACCATTTAAAGCACCTGGATCAGACGAGCGCACACCCAAGCGACTAGCCTTGTGGTCTAAGAGGTAGTTCATCTCCGCAATCTTGTAGTCCGGTACATTGTCCAAACGATCCATCGGTGCATGGAGGAATTTTTCCCGGGTAGTAAAATCATCTGCCCATTGGACAATCACTTCGTGCGCCCCCAAAGCATAGGCTTCCTTCACAATCAAGTGAGCCAATTCTCTTTGCTCCACATCGATGTTCAAGACCAAGGTATGGCCAGGTTGCACGTTGATGCCGTTCGCCACTAACAATTTAGCGTATTTTTCGAGGTTTTCTTTAAAATTTGGTAAAACCATTGTTTTCTCCTTCATAAGTGAATGATCTCCTCCTAGTATACCATAAGTCCATTCAAAAAGAGAGTGGGACAGAAATCGGTAATTCGTTAGAATTCGATTTCGTCGTCCCACCTCCGCACAGTTGAGTAGGGCTGTAAAAGCTGATGAAATCAGCGTAGTAGAGCCCACTCAACCACTGCGTCTTGCTCGACAATCCAAAAATAATTGAGAGGCTAGGACTTTTGTCCCAGCCTCCTTTTTATTGATCCTTCTAACTTAAGGAAGAACATAACCTTGATCATCCACGGTATGGGGTTGTTCAGAACTGCTATTCTCTCTCAAAGCTTCCAAATCTTGATCCAAAATGGAATTGTAGTCTGTACTACCTTCACGGGTTACCCGAGTTGATACTTGGCGCAAGAGTTTTTCATTGAGATTGCGAACCCAGCGACCATTACTATGGTCATTGGCACGCATATAATTCCCTTTCACAATCTCTCCATAAAGGGCTTCATTGACCTGGTAACCTTGCTTACGCAAACCTAACAGACCGATCTCCACGATCTCATCTGGGCTGTAGTCTTCAAAATCAAATGTAGTCGGGATCCGGCTTTGCAGACCTGAATTGACCTGCAAGAAGTCGTGCATCTCTTTCGTGTAACCAGCAAAGATAATAACGATATCGCGGCGGTGGTCCTCCATAAATTTGAGGACTTCATCCAAGGCTTCCTTCCCAAAATCATCATTTAAACCGGTATAGAGCGTGTAGGCCTCATCGATAAAGAGGACCCCACCCAGTGCACTCTCCAAAACTTCACGCGTCTTCAAGGCTGTTTGACCTTGGTAGCCTCCAACCAGATTACTCCGCGATACTTCGATGAATTTCTTCTGCTTGATAACCCCTTTTTGGAAGAGGATATTGCCCAAAATGCGGGCCACGGTGGTTTTCCCTGTACCAGGATTTCCAAGAAAGAGAGAGTGCAAGGTCGTATCTTCGACGATGCCACCTTGTTCAGCCCGTTTTTGATTGAACTCAGCCATGGCTACGAATTGTTCGACTTGCTCTTTCACCTTAGCAATTCCAACCAAACGGTTGAGGGCAGCCATTCCATCTTCTTCCTTGTCGGCTCCGGCTTGATACTTTCCTTGGTTAAGAACAGCATCGATATCGCTATTGAGGATGGTCTCAATATCGTCAGAACCTTGGGCCACCACCCGATCTGCCATGGTCTTGGTCAATTGTTCATCCAGGTTACGGATCCAGCGACCATTGCTCTTATCTAGCGAGCCATCATAAGCCCGCTTAACATGCCGCGCATAGTAATCCCGGTCTTCGAGTTTGTAGTCTCCTTTGCTTAGGATCATTTCACCTAGTTGGACAATCTCATCTCCTGTAAAATCTTCAAAGATGAAATTATTTGGTACCCGAGAACGAAGGCCTGGATTGGTCTTTAAGAACTCCTCCATTTCCTTGGTATAGCCGGCAAAGATAATCATGATGTCGTCACGATTGTCCTCCATAAATTTGAGGATGGTATTGATCGCCTCGATCCCAAAGTCCGCACCGCTGTCCTTTTTATCCAAGCTATAGGCTTCATCAATAAAGAGGATGCCTCCTCGCGCTTTTTCAAGCAGGGCTTGGGTCTGTTCAGCTGTTCCTCCAATATTTGAAGAGATCAGATCGGACTCCGTTGCTTCCACGAAACGGAATTCTTCTCCTGAGAGGACACCTGCATCAAAGAGCACTTGTCCCAACAGACGGGCCACAGTGGTTTTCCCTGTACCAGGATTTCCCATAAAGGCAGCATGCAAGGTTTGCTTTTCAGGAGCCTTGCCACTGGCGATTCGTTTCTTGTTAAATTCCACCATGTTGATCATTTTCTTGATCTCATGTTTGACTTTTTCAAGACCAATCAGGCTATTGAGTTCTTGAAGAGCATCTTGTTTCTTCTCTGGTTCAGAGTCTCTTGCGGTGGTTGGAGCCACCGTTGCATCCGTCGTCTGTCCCGTAGGAACGACTTGCGCATTGCCCTTCGCCACTTCTCTGCCAACAAGATAGTCACAGTCATCCTCGATTTCCTTGGTCAGATCACGCGCATCGCCCTGCCTATAGGTCACGGTGCCCACCTTCGCAAAAGCTCCACCTTGAAGCCGTATATTGGGATCCGCAATCTTATGACAAATCATATGCTCAGCCATCAGCACACCATCATCAAAAACTCCAAATGAAATGGTTTGAGCATTCTCATTCAAGAAGGTTGTTTCTCCAGTCAGGGAAGCAAAGGATTCTTCATAGACGCATAAAAATTCTGAAAATGTAGCTTGATGAGCTCGGATCATACTATTGTATGAATTGATGGAGGTCATATGATCCGAATCCGAATTGAATTGAACATTATTATCAAGACAGACCCCAGTACCAGTAGGCAACTCAATTTTACAGTTTTCAGACTCCCAGATGACATTCCTCAACCAAACTGGTGGAAAGTCCTTTTCCAGATCCCCGCCTGTAATCGTTGAATTTTTTGCGATCACTTCTGAGTCCTTGGCATGGATCGTATTATTCCCAAATATTTCAATATGGACATTTTCTAAGGTCAATTTAGATCCTTCTGACAGATCAATCTTAGAAAAAATCGTTGAATTGCGAATAGACAATTCCGAAGCGGACATACCGATGGCACTTTGGTGTTTTTCCGGAACCTTCATCCCGACTCCTTCCAGTGTCAACTTCGAATGCGTATCCATATAGATAAAAAATTCATTATTTGTTGGAGTGGTTGCTTCAAAATAGACCTGTTTACAGATGATATCTGAGCTATTCCATAAGAGCAAGGTAGTGTAATTCCCACCAACTTTAAACCACAGATCTTCAAATGTCACCTGAGCTCCCTCTACAAATCGGAAGGAAGCCTCAATCGTGTTGTTAAACATGCGCCCATTGCCATTTGGATTTGGGACCACATGCCCCACAAAATGAAGGTTCTTGTCGATCTCGATCACTTTATTTGTCGGCCATTGAAAGACATACCCATTTTCAAACTCGATGGTATCACCATCCTGCGCTTTTTCAAGCGCATCCATAAAGTTCCAACTATTATTGTAAGGCCCTACTAAATATCTTGCCACGCGCTTTTCCTCTGTTTCATTTTTTTGGAAGAAGATCCATTGTTTTTCTGTTTCCTTGTTATAAACACTTGTTACTAAAAATTGTAACACAATCCAGTGCCAAAGAAAACACTTATCAGATCTGAAAAGACTGAAAAACCTCTATTTTCAAAAGGAAAATAGAGGCTGTCAGTTAATCTTTCAAGGCTGAAAATAAGCCGGCTAGAGCAATCGCTCCTGAGAGCATGGCAGTGGAAAGGAGCAGCACATGGTCTGCCACTTCTAGCTTGTACTCAAAGACTTTTTCAGCTGGTTTGTCTTCTGCAAAAATTTCTAACTTCATATTCTATTCCTTTCTTAGTCATCCTCCTCACCCAGATAGAGACGTCGTGCTTCTGGGCTGTTGGTAAGAATATCGAGATAGGTTTCATACTCATCGGGCAATGGCTTTCCCAAAGAGATATCTAGCTCTGGATTCACATTTTTCCCAAAAAGAAAGCAGAGATAGAGACGTTCATTGAGCGTTGGAAAAACTTCGAGAGACATGAGCTCAGCCTGCCCTACTCGCTCCCAATCTTGCTCTTGGATATCTGGTAGAATATAGGCTTGGAAGAGTCCCAGCAGAGGATTATCCTCTGGTTGACCCCAATCGTTTCCTTATCCGCCTGAACCAAGGAAAGCCGTTGGCCAAAACCAGCTACTTGGCGCTCCTGTCCCTTCACCGAAACCGTAATCGGATGCCCTCCCATATGGCTATAAAGCCATTCTTTAGGAAGCCGATAATCTAAGAGAGGCTCAAGATCTTTGACAATCGTTACGGGACTAGAGCGTAGAAACTGACGAGTGACTGCTTTACAAAAGAGAATATCCTCCTCTTTCAAGGTCACTCCCTTCCAACTATTTTCCCCCTTAAAATGGTTAAAAAACACCAGATAGGGCTCTCGCACCATTTGTGCTAAGACATAGACGCCGTTTCGTAGGCGAATGGAAATGATCTTCCCTGACTTCCAGGGCGTTGCTCTTTTTTTCTTTTCTATCATTAGCCAACCTCAAACTTAGCGAGGATCGTTGAATCCATCAAAACAAATCATCAAAGAGGCTCAACTGGTTATCCTCTGGCATATTGCCAAGAATGCCCATCTCATCCATCTTTTCAACCAGGGTAGACGAAACACCGCCGCGCTTCCGGAGCTCGGTTTTAGAGAGGAATTCTCCTTTTTCACGCGCTCGCACGATTTGCTTGGCAACGTTCTCTCCTAGACCATCCATAGCAACAAATGGTGGAATCAGGGTATCCCCATCGATCAAGAATTCTGTCGCCTGACTGCGATAGAGGTCTAGCTTGCCAAACTTGAAGCCCCGCTCCCACATCTCATTGACAATCTCAAGAGTGGTGTAGAGATCGATCTCTACGTTGGAGGCTTCATTGTTCTTGCGTTTTTCAGCGATTTCTTTCATCCGCGCTTTCACGGCCTCAAGGCCTGCGCCCATAGTCTTGATATCAAAGGCCTTAGCCCGAATCGAGAAGTAAGCACAGTAGTAATAAAGTGGATGATGCACCTTAAAGTAGGCCACACGAAGGGCCATCATAACATAGGCCGCCGCATGGGCTTTGGGGAACATGTACTTGATCTTACCACAGGACTCGATGTACCATTCAGGGACATTGTTTTCCTTCATGGCTTGGATGTAGCCATTGCGCTCTTCTTCTGAGATCTTGAGCCACATCCCTTTCCGCACGCGCTCCATGATAGTAAAGGCCATCTTAGGCTTGAGACCCGCGTGCATGAGGTAAACCATGATGTCGTCCCGACACCCGATAACGGTCGATAGATCGGCAATGCCCGCCTTGATCAAGTCTTGGGCATTTCCCAACCACACGTCGGTACCGTGAGACAGACCAGAGAGCTGAAGTAACTCTGCGAAGGTCGTCGGATGGGTCTCTTCGACCATGCCCCGAACAAAGTTGGTCCCAAACTCTGGAATCCCCAACATCCCTGTCGGCGTTCCGATCTGCTCGGCTGTCACCCCTAGCACTTCCGTCCCAGAAAAGAGAGCCATGACCCCTGGATCATCCATAGGGATATCGTTCGGATCAATACCTGACAAGTCTTGAAGTTTCCGAATCATGGTCGGATCATCATGACCCAGGACATCGAGCTTGAGGACGTTCTCATCGATATCGTGGAAGTTAAAGTGAGTGGTCTGCCATTCAGCGGTCACATCATCTGCAGGGTACTGGACTGGAGTAAAGTCATAGACATCCATATAGTTTGGAATAACAACGATCCCCCCCGGGTGCTGACCGGTCGTCCGTTTGACCCCAGCTGCACCAAGAGCTAAGCGCTCGACCTCGGCATCTCGGTAGTACTTGCCAAAATCACGCTCATAGCCCTTAACAAAACCGTAGGCAGTCTTAGCTGCGACCGTACCTACCGTTCCTGCCCGGAAGGCATATTCTTCCCCAAAGATATCGCGGACATCCAAGTGGGCACTCGGCTGGTCTTCCCCGGAGAAGTTCAAATCGATATCGGGTACCTTGTCCCCATCGAAACCGAGGAAGGTTTCAAAGGGAATGTCCTGCCCATTTTTGCTGAGCTTGTGGCCACAGTTTGGACAATCCTTGTCTGGCATATCAAAACCAGATCCATAAGAACCATCTGTGATGAATTCACTGTACTGGCACTGGCTACAAACATAGTGAGGCGAAAGCGGATTAACCTCGGTGATCCCAATCATGGTCGCGACAAAGCTAGATCCAACGGATCCACGCGATCCAACCAGGTAGCCCCGCTCATTGGAACGGTGCACCAGCATCTGTGAAGCCAGATAAATCACGGCAAAGCCATTCCCCAAGATAGAGGTCAATTCTTTTTCAATTCGCAGATCGACAATATCAGGAAGCGGATTACCATAGATCTCAAAGGCTCGCTTATAGGTCAATTCTGCAACTGTTTCTTCGGCCTTGTCGATAAATGGCGTATAGAGGTCGCCCTTGACCACTTCGACCGGCTCAAAGGTCTCTGCGAGTGCATTGGTGTTTTCAATGACAATCTTGCGCGCCAAGTCTTCTCCCAAAAAGGCAAATTCATCCAGCATTTCATTGGTGGTTCTAAAATGCGCTTTTGGAAGTGGCGCTGGCTGGGCATCTTCTCCGTGCCCAATGGTCCGGTTGATCATAGCCCCTTGACCGAGACTACGGACAATGATCTCCCGATAGATCTCATCTTCCGGCTCCAGATAGTGGACATTTCCTGTCGCAAGAACAGGCTTGCCAAGGCGATCTCCCACTTCAATCAAGCTCTTGATAATGGTCTGAAGCTCCTCCATGTCCTTGACCTGCTCCTTGGCAATGAGAGGTGCGTAGATAGCCGGCGGCATCACCTCGATAAAGTCATAGTACTTGGCCACTTCGACCGCCGCATCCACACCTTGCGACATGACCGCATCAAAAACTTCCCCTTCTGAGCAGGCCGATCCGAGGATCAAGCCCTCGCGGTGGGCGTCCAGCACGGTTTTGGGAATCCGTGGGACTCCTTCGAAATACTTGGTCCCAGAAAGAGAGACCAGTTTAAACATGTTCTTAAGGCCAGTCTGATTCTTGACATAGAGGGTCGCATGCTTGACCCGCGCCTTCTTATAAGAATTCTCATCGATCAAATCGATATTCAGATCCTTAAGATTGGTCACCCCATGCTTTTCAGCGACATCTTTGATGAAGATAAAGAGCAGGCGCCCCGTTGCTTCCGCATCGTAGTTGGCCATGTGGTGGTGCTCCAAGCCTACTCCAAAGCGCTTGGTCAATGGCCCTAATCCATGCCGTTTAAAATCTGGATAGAGGTTACGGGCAAATTCCAGGGTATCGATGACCGGCTGGGTGATCTTGGGAAGGCCATGACGCTCATAGTTGGCATTCATGAAGCCTACGTCAAAGGTAGCATTGTGGGCAACGAGAACCGTTCCCTCACAGAAGGCCTGAAATTCCTTTAAGACCTGCACCAAGGGCTTGGCACCCCGAACATGCTCGTTGGTGATCCCTGTCAATTGGGTCGTAAAAGCGGACAAAGGATGACCCGGATCGATAAACTCGTCAAACTCCTCAATGACATTGCCCTTGTACATCTTAGAAGCAGCGACCTGGATCAAGTCATTATAAATGGCTGAAAGTCCCGTCGTTTCCACGTCAAAGACCACATAAGTCGCTTCATTGAGGTCCAGATCCACCTCGTTATAGGTGATGGGCACCTTGTCCTCTACGATATTGGCTTCCATCCCATAGATCAGCTGGATTCCAGCTTTCTTGGCTGCTTTAAAGCCATGCGGGAAACTCTGCACATTGCCATGGTCAGTGATAGCCACCGCCTTGTGGCCCCACTCAGCTGCCTTGGCGATCAACTCTTCGACTTCCGGCAGGGCATCCATCGTCGACATATTGGTATGCGCGTGGAATTCCACCCGGCGCTCACCCTCTGGCATCAGGTCCTTGCGGGCATAATGCACGACTTCCTGGATATCTTGGACATTCATGGTCAAGTCGCGCGTGAAATTGTTCATTTCGATATTTCCCCGCACCCGGAGCCAGCTATTCTTCTTGATCATGTCAAACTTCTGGGCTTCTTCCTCATTTTTGACCCATTTCTGAAGCGAAAAACTCGAGGTATAGTCGGTCATCTTAAAGCTGATCAAGACCCGACCGGTCCGCGTCACCTTGTGCTCCACGTCAAAGACCACACCCTCAAAGACAATCCGGTTCTCTTCTGTCGTAATCTCGATCATCGGAGTGATCTCAGCCTTGTCTAGCTTAGGTTTAGCCGCAGCTTTCTTAGCCTTGAAGTCAAAAACTGGCTTTTCTTCAACTGCTGGTGGCGGAGCCATCTGGGCCAAGGATTCCATAGCTCGCAAGGTCTCTTCATTGGCTGCTTGGAAAATCTTTTCATTTTCCTCTTCAAAGCGCGCCACTTCTTGCTCTGTCAACTCCTCATCAGACTCCACCCGACAGGTGAAATGCGGAAAACCAAAGGCTTCCAACTGCTTGGCAAGGTTTGGCAAATGGTTCTTACGAAAATGCTCCGTATCAACCGAAGAAGGCCCAGAGATGATCAATTCCTGCCCTTCCGCGCGCACCTGCAAGTCTTGGTAGAGCCCCTTAAATCCTTGACTAGCGCAAGGACCTTCCTCAAAGACCTCACGGTAGTAGGCTTGCAATAAATCCGCAGAAAAGTCCTGATTAGCCACTTGGATGGTAAAGGTCGCCTGGTTTCCTGTCTTTGAAAATTCATCCTTCAAGCGCTGGCGCAATTCCTTAAACAAAGCAATCGGCAAGACTTCCGCAAAAGCAAAGCGGAACTCCCAGACCCGACTGACCTTGTGCACCACGACTTCTTGAATCTCTGCATGCAAAAAGGCACTGGAAGATCGCATCTCCAGCGGCATATCCAGCTGATCCATTAAAATTTCAAAGGTGTTGGACATTGTTTCTCCCTTGATCTTGATTCTTTTGCTCGCTTTTGAGTGGCCTACTTCCTAAGTAAAAACAGACCATTTAAAAACATTCGTAACCCTTATTTTATCACAATTTAAGGATTAATTCGAGAGAGAAGTGAAGACGAAAAAATCACCGATAGGACGGTGATTTCTTTTCATCTTTTATTCAATTAGGGCTGATCCATCATTTATACTTCATCCCCATGATAATAGCCACAACTGCTAAAATAGGCAATAAAATCAACATCCAGATTCCAATCCACATTTCCCGCTTATAAGATTTGTCTAGTCCACTATAGCGTTCAACGTATGATTCTTTTGGACAGGCTGGATTATACCAGACCGTCATGGTCGATCCCAGTGGAAAAGCATCCTGAAAAAGATTCCCCTTTGAGACTGTAGAATTGGTGTAAATAGTTATCCTTTGCGCCATCAAATCAATGTCGCTAGCCGCTTGATTCGTTTTCCAAGGAAGGGTTGCCCGCATCACCCAATAATATTTCAGGCTATTATGATAGGTCTGCCCATCCACTATGTATTCTACAATTTGTGCCCTCTTATAGCCAACTACCACTCCCTCAACGCTCTTTGACGAGAGGGTCTTAATCCTAACTTCTCTTCTATAGAAATGTCCAAAAAAGAGTACGACAAACAAAGGAAATCCAATAACAGCCACAGCAATGACTAGAAGTATTCTGATATCAGGCATCCCCAAACCTACTTCATCATAATGTCTGTGATACTCAGACTCATCTTCGTTTCATCCGATATCTTCTCTACGATCGAGCTTTGTTCGCTCGTCAAAGGAAGCAATAAGAGAGTCGCTGATTGGGTCGGTAACTTAGGGTTGTTCGATAGACTATACTGGACTACTTGATCTTGGTAAACAGATTTCCCATCATAACTCCAGCTAATTTTAAAGGTTGCATCATGGTCAATATTCGTTGTCGTTTTGTTGACCAACATAAATACTGCATATTCCTGTTGCTCTACAGTATAGGTGTTCCCTGTATAATACACAGTGATATCCCCCTGATCGCCAACCTCCGGATGTTCTTTAACTAACTTCTTCCCCAGTTCCATCAAATCCGATGTCTTTCCTTCGAATTGAGGCGCGACTACAAATTTCAAGTCCTTTTCCTCTTTAGCTGACGAGGAGGCTTTTGTGGTTTGCTCCGTTTTACTTGCGGTTGCCTCCTTGGCCTCTTTTTTCGTCTGAGCACAAGCTGTTAATACAAGCACACTCGCCAGTAATACCATCATCTTTTTCATGGATCATTTCCCTTCTTTTATGATTGAGGGAGATTCAAAAATCATTCCTTACTATCTTACCGAAATTTAGTTTGAAGAGCAAGTTAGTTACTAGGTGGAGAGAGTTGAGCAGGGACATAGAAATAAATCACAGTCCTCTCCTTCTTTATTATATTTTCCCTTAAAATACGCCATCCTATAAGGAAAAATCTTACTGGTAAGGGGTAAATTTTTTTATTACTTAGAATATAAAAAAAGATTGAAGAAAATTGTCCAAAATGGCCTTTTTCTTCAATCTGAGAGAGAATCAGTTGATTCTTTCTTAGTTGTAACTTTTCATCAACTGACTACGGTTGAGAGAGCTAAAACTTGTAACTATATTATTAATAGTCCATTAATATACGCTTAGCAATATCTTCGTCATATCTTTCCGCTTATTTTCTACTTTGTTCATCTAATTTTCGGAAACTTCCCTCTTGTAATTTGTCCTTACTTTTATCACGTTCCATTAGTTTCTTATAAGCATCACTATTTTTGATATCCTTATT
>OBZU01000358.1_pt1 | contig 15657 bp, 20 predicted proteins | sample 1495561 | NCBI WGS metagenome assembly OBZU01 (sample SAMEA2580250, study PRJEB22360) | human gut metagenome | biome: human gut; feature: human-associated habitat; material: faeces | place: Denmark | collected 2008/2010 | reverse complement strand
GGTATAATAAATATAGTTAAAGAAGAACAACAATCAATAAGGAGGAAAAAATATGTATAATTTATTTATGGGAAGCAATGAGCTAGTTGTTATTTACAGAAATGGAACTCATCATGTTATAGAGAAAGATGAGGATTACAACGAGGTATTCACGGGTAGTTATGAAAAGTGCTGTGAATATTGTAAAAATAGGAACATCGATTATCTTGAAAGTTTTTATTAATTTTATTACAAATAAGGAGGTTCACATGATGACATTCTGTGAACCCCTTATAAAGAAGTATATCTTAACAATGTAGTATGGTTACCAGACACAACACTTAGAATAATGATTAACTTCAAAATTGTACTAAATTTCCCCATCGAAAATTTTTGGTACAAAATATATTACTTGACAATTTGTACTAAATATGGTACAATTAAAATGAAGGAGGTGAGATAATGGTCAAAGCAAAGAAGCTAATTTTTAATCAGTCTGGGAAGTACTACGGAATAAAGGCATGTATCCCAAACGAATGGGCGTCTTTTTTAAACATCACAAAAGAAGACCCCAGTGTTATCATGGAATTAAGAGATAACACAATAATAATCAGGAAAGGAGACACAGATGGCAAGTCGTAGGAAATCAAAGAAAATATCGTCAACCGTAAAAGAATATCGCAAGCAAAGATCGCGTGTATTAGCAACAGTCAGGCGATACGAAAAGCAAGGTCTATACGTAGACTTTGTAGTACCAAATATTCCAAAGCGAATTACTCAAGCATCTGTAAGAAGACTAGCAAAAATAACTCCAAAACAGATACAGCAAAGAACGTTTGAATTAAATGAGTATGGTGAAATAGAAACGTCTTTTTACCAGTTTAAAAAGAAACAAAGAAATAAGATAAAACTACGAATACCCGGTGCAATATCAATGCCAGCAGAAGCCGATATGGCAATATCAAATTTTAGGGGTTATGTATCTCAATTTAACGAAACCGCTGTGGCAATAATAAATGGTTGGTTAAATCGCCTGTTATTTAAATACAGTAAAGAAGAAGTAGGCAGAATGATACAAGATGCAGGAGAAAACGGACAGCTTATAAGTTACAAAGTAGCTTATGATAGAGATAAACTTTTTAATGCTTTATCATCAATGTTAGATTTTATGGATTTAGGAACCTTAGAAAGAGAGAAATTAATAGAATCTTTAGAATATGAGGAGAATTACGAAGTATGAATATATTGAGTTGGAGTGTAGTTGATGAAGTGCGGATTAAAAAATTTAATTATTATGCGTGTGATTTTGAGACAACTGTTTTTGATGGTCAAACATTTACAGAAGTATGGTCAGCTTGTTACGTTAAATTATATGACGATGCTGAACCTATAATAAGAGGTAGCATAGAAGACTTTTTTATTGATATGTTTAACTTGTCTGGTAACAATATATTATATTTTCACAATTTAAAATTTGATGGATCATTTATAATAGACTATTTATTAAGAGAGCATTATGTTTTTAATAGAGTGCCTGAAAAAGATATGGAAAATAATCAATTTAAAACATCCATATCGGAAATGGGTCAATGGTATAACATAATTATAAAAAAGAATAACAAGGTTATAGAGATAAGAGACTCATTAAAGTTATTACCTTTTAGTTTGGACAGAATTGGAAAATCTTTTGGCACCACTCACAAAAAATTAGAAATGGAGTATAAAGGTTACAGATATAAAAATTGCCCTATAACCCCAAAAGAAAAAGAGTACATAAAAAATGATGTGTTAGTTTTAAAAGAAGCATTAGAAATTATGTTTAATGAGGGGCACAACTCAATAACGATTGGTAGTTGTTGTCTAAAAGAATTTAAGTCGTTTTATGATAAAACTGACTATAATAATCTTTTCCCGAATTTGTACGAAATAGAAATTGATGAAAAATACGGTCAAGAGAACGCGGGAGAATATGCCAGAAAAAGTTACAAAGGGGGTTATTGTTATCTAAAACCCTCTTGCGCAAATAAAATAATAAAAGGAGGACTAACATTAGATGTTAACTCATTATATCCTAGTATGATGCACTCAATAAGTGGTAATTATTATCCAGTAGGCAAGCCAAAATTTTTAGATAATTACTACGAATTTAAAGAAAAAGTAGAAGATTCTGAAAAATTTTTATATTTTGTACGTTTTGAATGCAGATTTGAGTTAAAACAAAATTATCTGCCAACTGTGCAAATAAAAGGAAATATGTTATACAAAGGAAACGAATATCTGGTAACATCTAATATATATAATAAAGGTCATTATCATAGGTATTATATTGATTTGGAGGGAAACGTAAAAGAAGCAAGAGTAACATTAACAATGACAAAACCAGATTTTGAAACATTTTTTGAGCATTACAATGTATATGATTTTAAGTTTTTAGACTGCTGTTATTTTTGGACACAGAAGGGAATTTTTGATGAGTACATTGACAAGTACCGCAAAATAAAAATGACCTCAAAAGGTGCAAAAAGAGAGTTAGCTAAACTATATTTAAACAATCTATATGGTAAAGAAGCGGCTAGTACAGACAGCAGTTACAAAGTACCATATATAAACCCGGATAGAGATTGTCTTAGTTTTGATCTTGTCGAGGAGAAAGAGAAGACTCCCGGATATATAGCAATAGGTAGTTACATAACATCTTACGCACGTAATTTTACAATAAAGGCCGCTCAGAAAAACTATGAAAATTTTATATACTCAGACACTGACTCAATACACTTAACCAACTGTATTCCAAAATCCGTGAGAATACACAATAAAAATTTTTGTTGCTGGAAAAAGGAGTCTGAATGGGATAAGGGATTATTTGTCAGACAAAAGACATATATTGAGAGAGTGATAAAAGAGGATAAAGCATGTAAACCAAAAATGGAGATAAAATGTGCTGGTATGCCTGAGAGAGCAAAACAAAATTTTTTGGCAGATTATAGGATGGAGGACTTTAAAATAGGGTTAAGAGTAAAAGGAGCACTTAAACCAAAAAGGATAAAAGGAGGAATAATTTTGATTGATAATTTTTATGAAATGAGGAAATAATATTGACGGATTGTACATAATATGTTACAATAAGGGTGTAACATATTGCGATTAAAATTAAGAAAAAGGAGAACTAAGATGAAAAAAATCACAAGAAGTATTATCACACACTCTGTGTCTTTTGCTGAGGTAAATGGCACAAATCTGGAAGTTTTTGAAACTAGGGAAATGGCTAATAAGCCGGGAGTACGCATGATCCAGCAGTTGTCAAAAGAAAGAAAGAAACAGGTAGTCGTAATTTCGGACGTGCCGATTGAACGTAAGTATTCTATGGACGTTGACACTTTTATGAAGTATGCGGAGGTAGAATATAACGAGTTTGACGATGAAGAACTCGAGGGTGAAGATACTGAGGACGAATAAGCCGATTTATATTAAGATGAAAGATTGATGTTTATTTAAGGAGGAATAAAAATGGGAAATGCAGAATACAGTGCAAAAGTAGTAGAGTCAACAAGAGAATTAACAGGAAAAGAAAGAGTAGCTATAAAAATGTTTACTGACGCACATCAACTCGATGAAGTTACACAGAATTATGAAGATGGTGTTTTAATCAACGTTGACTATGTCGCAAAAGTAGCAGTGCATAATGAAAAAAGCGATAATAAAGACTATAACAAATATATTTATGTAGACAAGGATGGGACAATGTATATATCAGGTTCTGAAACTCTTTACAGAACCTATCAGGAAATTGCGGAAGAAATGGAAGATGAAGACGAAGATTGGGCAATTAAAGTGATAAGGAAAGAATCATCCAATTACAAAGGGAAAGATTTTTTAACTTGTGTAATCGTATAAAAAATATGCCCCGGAAACGGGGCTATTTTAAATGTTTCACGTGAAACATTTTATAATAAAGGAGTATAGCATGTATTATGATGGCACAAAACTATTGTCATTAAAAGACGCTGATGGAAACAAGCCGGAAATATACCTATGCGTTGGAAACAGAACCGCAGGAAAGACCGTATTTTTTAAAAGACTTTGTCTTAATAATTTTATCCAAGGTAAAGGAAAATTTATACAACTATATAGATTTAATTATGAATTGTCATCCTGTGCTGATATGTTTTTTAGAGATATAAAACCGTTATTTTTTAACAACGGAGAACTGATAGCTAGACCAGTAGCCAAAGGTTTGTTTTATGAGTTGTACTATAATGAGCAAAGTTGTGGTTTCGCAATTGCATTAAGTAACGCCGATGCACTTAAAAAATACTCATCTTATTTTAACGAGGTTACGAATGTTTTTCTTGATGAATTCCAGTCGGAAACCAATCACTATTGCGCTGATGAGATCAAAAAATTTCAGTCGATCCACGTGACCATCGCAAGAGGTCAGGGAAAACAATATAGATACACCCGTACAATATTAGCATCAAATAGTGTAACCATGTTAAACCCATATTACAAGTCAATGGGTATACACAAAATGTTGCGTAGTGACACAAAATTTTTAAGGGGACATGGGTGGGTTATGGAACAGACCTTTAATGAGACAGCCAGTAAATCTTTATCTAACTCAGGTTTTGCAAAAGCTTTTGATGATGGCTATTCTGACTACGCAGCTCAAAATGTATATCTTAATGACAACGATAGTTTTATAGAGCACATCAAAGGTAAATGCAGATATATAGCAACAATAAAACATGGCTCAAAATATTATGCAATCAGGGAGTTTTTTGAGGATGGAATTGTATATGTAAACGATAGCCCTGATATGACATACCCAGTAAAATTAACATTTAAAGCAGATGACCACGAGCAGAATGCACTAATGGTTAGCAAGTCAACTTTTGTTATGCAGTACCTCAAAAAAGTTTTTGAACACGGCCAGTTAAGATTTAATAATCTAGACAGCAAGAATATTATTTTTGATATTTTATCCATATAGGTATCTTTTGATGTAGCTAATATTTAGTGTGACCCGGTAGCACCGTTTAAAACCGGCGGGTCAACTTGTCCGTCTTGCTAACGTGATTTATTAGGCACATCAATTTCAGATACAAACGGGGCGGGTTTATCCCGCTCCTTTTTCGGTACAAAAGTATTAACTTTCATTTTTTATCGTTTTGTGTTATAATATAGATAGAATAAAAAAGGAAGGAGGTCACTAAATGTCCCCGGCCGATGTTGCGAATATGATAGGCAATTATGGTTTCCCGATCGTTTGTTGTGGTGCGATGTTTTGGTATATGGTCAAAAAGGACGCACAACATAAAGACGAGGCCGAAAGTATGCGAAAGACAATCGAAAATAACACATTAGTTATCCAGCAGTTAGTAGACAATTTAAAAAAGGAGTGATTTAAGTGGCAATTTTAACGCGATCAGGTATGGAAAAAATTTTACGCCGCATAATGGAAAGCGGTGGAATGACAGAAGACATGGAAAGAGACGTGGAACGGCTGAAAGATGATTTTGACGAAAGAGAAGGAATACTAAAAAGGTACGGAGAAACGTATGACGGAGAAGATCAGGATGAATACGAGTATAGTGGGCGTGATGATGTAAACATTTACACTCCCAGAGAAGAGGAAAAAGATTGGAAGAAAGAATATGACGATTTAAAAGCCAGATATATGGATCGTTTTTTCGGGACTTCTGAAGTAAAAGAAGATTTTAACGATACAATAGAAGAAACAGAAGAAGACGTAAAGCGGGACGGAGAAGTCCAGAGCTTTGACGAATTATTAGAAAGAACGGAGGGTTAATATGCCAACTAAACCGAAAGCAACCAAAAATTTAAACGAATTAAATTCTGCCGACATTTTAAATGTAACCCGTAGTGAGATAGGCGGCACATATGCGGATCAGGTACCAGTGGCGTTAAAAGAGGGAGATACAGTTAACGGAGCTAAAGTTACAAAAGATCAGTCTTTACAGTCACTTAGAGGTATCGGCGATATTATCATGCAGTATCAGCCGTTACAAAACGCATTTTTAACAAACCTTGTTAATCGCATCGGGAGAGTTATTATAACATCCCGACTTTATGAAAATCCATGGGCGGGGTTTAAGAAAGGGCTTTTAGAATACGGTGAAACTGTCGAAGAAATTTTTGTAGAAATTGCAAGACCCTATCAGTTTAATCCCGAGAAGGCTGAAACTGACCTATTTAAAAGGAGAATCCCAGACGTTCAGGCCGCCTTTCACACCATGAATTATCAAAAATTTTATCCCACCACTGTTAGCAACGACCAGCTTAGACAGGCGTTTTTGTCGTGGCAAGGAATCACCGATTTAATCGGGAGAATTATTGAGCAGTTATACACGGGAGCAAATTACGACGAATTTTTAGTTATGAAATATCTCATCGCAAGATGCGCGCTTGACGGGAAAATCTCCACAACTGTTATCCCAACTGTTACAGCAGACAACGCAAGGTCAGTGACTACAACAATGGTCGCATCTGCCAAAAACTTAAGTTATATGTCTGCTAATTATAACTATGCAGGAGTACGCACTTACACAGACCCAAGATATCTGTACACTATTTTAACAACTGAGCTGTCCTCAATTTTTGATGTCGAGGTTTTGGCATTATCATTTAACATGGACAAAGCGGAGTTGATTGGGCGGCAGATTGGGGTAGATGGTTTTGGTACTATTGATGAGGAGAGATTGCAGGAGATTTTTGCCGATGATCCAAATACAACTTATACTCCATTTACAGAGGGTGAGTTAAACTCACTTAAATCTATCTCGGGGTTGATGGTTGACAGTGACTGGTTTATGATCTTTGATAATTACTACAACATGACCGAGGTGTACAACGCAGAGGGGCTGTACTGGAATTATTTTTACCATGTCTGGAAAACATTTTCCGTGTCGCCTTTTAGCAACGCGATTTTGTTTACAACTATCGCACCAGAGATTACCAACGTTACAATATCCCCCAATACAGCAACAGTTGCTAAAGGTGGTACAGCAAAATTTATCGGTACAGTAGAGGGTAACGGCCTTATAAACAAAAAAGGACACTTTAGCATTCAGGGGTCAGTATCCGCAGGAACAAGTATAAGTGATGACGGACTTTTAATTATCGCGGCAGATGAGACAAAAACATCGTATAATGTTTTATATGTATCGGACGCTGACCAAACTAAAACAGCGACCGCAACAGTAACAATTACAGGTTAGGGGTATAGATATGGCAATCACACCACAATCACGGCTAATATTGATCAACAATACTAGGTTAACTGATTATAAAAATCAGATGGACTTTAAAAATGCGTCAGAACAATCCCTATACTTTTTGTCTAAAAAATATAGAGAGTATAACGATTTCCAATACCTTCGCAGGGATGGTACGATTGCAGTTCCGGAAAATTACGACAATCTTTACGGTTGTGATTACATTATGTTTCAAAACAAAAATTTTGGGACAAAATGGTTTTACGCATTTATACGTAACAAAGAGTACGCAAATGACGATAACACAATAATCACATTTGAGATAGACGTATTCCAAACATGGCAATTTGACATCGAGTATTTAAAGTCATTTATTAGCCGATCTCATCAGCAACAATTTTTGTCAGATGGCACTCCGTGGTTGTCCAATCTTTTCCCGGAGCAACTGGAATATGGACGTGATTATGTTGTGACTCACACCGAGGTTGTCAGTTGGAATACATATTACGTATTAATGTGCTCAAGTGCTGACCTCACATCAGATTTTGGCGATACTGACAACCCCAACCTAAAATCATCAACTGGCGGCACGTTTGATAAAATGCCCTCAGTATTAGATTATTATGTCATAGATAATTTAAACGATAATCCATCACCAAGGACTGATAGCTTACAAGCAATTTTAGCTGAGCTAAAAGATGTGCCATGGATAACGCAGTGTATCCAATCAATAACGATTGTGCCTGAGGAGGTGGTTGGTAATAACTTTGAGATAGTTAACATGGCGTCAGGCAAAAAGATCGGCAGGTTGAGAGACGGATATAAAAGCTCAAATTTTATACTAAGTAGTATAGACAATTGGTGGAGTTATTTCCCAAAGTATGACAATTCCAAATTATATAGCTACCCGTACAGCTATATAGAAATGACAGCATATAATGGCAATCAATTTATCATAAAGCCTGAGGCTGTTAATGAGTTGTCAAAATTAGAGCTAGGGTTAGTAAATTATGTGGGAGCCTCACCACGACTTACATACTATCTTAAGTATTATAATGATTTTGGTGATAATGGGCACGAGTATGACGGGCGACCAGAATACGGAGAGTTTTTAGACGCTGGATTATCAATTGCTAATTTTCCACAACTCCCAGTCACTGTTGACAATTATCTGTTATATATGGCTAATAATGCTAATAGTTTTGCTTTATCAAACAGCATCAATAGTTACAACAAAAAAGAGGCTGTAGCTATGGGTGCGATAGAGGGTGGCGCTGGCGCAATCAGCTCTATCTTATCTGGCAATATTGGAGGTACAATTGGATCAATTTATGGTGGAGCTAAAAGTGCGTATACAGGGGTAAAAAATAGTGAGATTGCTATCCGTCAACAAATGGCAAAAATACAGGACGCTGAGATTGCACCCCCAACACTAGCAGGTCAGACTGGCGGCGATGCATTTAACATCGCAAACGGAATCAACGGTGTCACTCTCAAATGGAAAACAATAAGACCAGAGTACGCTGAAAGAATAGAAGAATATTTTACCAGATATGGGTACGTGCAGAATAAAATTGAGACTGTATCACTCACTGGTAATAAAAACTTTAATTATGTGCAGACAACCGGGTGCATCCTAGCAGGTAACATCCCAAAAGACGACATAGAGATTTTAAAAAATATGTTTGATAACGGGACTACTATATGGCACACTGAGATAGGCAAGTATAATGATAACCCATGGATCGGGGGCTAAACAAAAAATGGCAAGAAAAAATTATAATAAACTGTATGGCTATAACAAGGCTCTGGATGGGTGGAGTAATATGTGGCAAAACAACGTGACATATTTACATTACTACTATTTTTTAAAAGAGCTGGCCATCAATATGTACAAATGGGAGGGTTTACCAGATACAATTGACGAGCGATTTTTAGAGTTGACACTTTTTGACAATGGATATGGATTGTATTTTAGGGATGAGATTATCGGTGATTTATTTTTGCAGTGTGCCATCGGCGGTGAGTTAGATGTATACAGGATACCAATTAACCGTATGGCATACAGCGTAAATGGTTACCAAAATTTTAAAACTAAAGCTGACTCTGTTATTGTTTTTAACAACTTTTTGCATACCACAACTCATATTGACATAGATATGTTTGCACAAAAACTTTATAATGTGAGCAGGGCAATTGACGTTAATATTAACGCTCAAAAAACTCCACTTATGATCGTTTGTGATGAAAAACAAAAGCTAACGATGAAAAATGTGTATATGCAATATGAGGGAAACGAACCTTTTATTTTCGCAAACAAAAATTTCGAAACAAATGCGATACAAGTCTTGAAAACAGATGCACCATTTATCGCAGATAGATTGAGTTTCGAAAAAAATAGAATCTGGAATGAAGCTATGTTATTTTTAGGTATAAACAATAATAACATGGATAAAAAAGAGAGACAGATAAGTGATGAGGTTAACAGCAATCTTGAGCAGATATCTATGTCAAGACAAATCGGATTAAACTCAAGAAGACAGGGTGCAAAAGAAATAAACAGGATGTTCGGAACAGAAATTTCTGTTAATTACAATCCAGAATTAGAAGAGTTGTACAACGCAATGGTTTTCGGAACTGATAACACGGATGAAAATGTTTCACGTGAAACATCTGAAAGTGATGGTGATTTGGATGAGTAAATATACAACAGAGTTACGGTATCTTATTCAATCAGGTTTCGATTTAGGGCTAAATGATTATCCAATTTTTGAGGAAAGTTATCGTTCAAAACTAAACGAAAAAATCCTTAATCACTACTACATGCGTGAGATTGGTTTTGAGACGGCAGGATTATTTAAGAGATACTTAAATGTCAAAATGAATGAGATCATGCCATATTATAATCAGTTGTATTTATCAGCCCAGATTGAATTCGATCCCCTTGAAACATATTCCACAAACGAGCAATATGAAAGGGAAACAACAGGGGATAACACGTCTCAAGATGAGGGAGAAAACAAGTCACTACAAAATGATACCCCCATGGGTTCACTACAAGACCCATTTTCAGAAAACTACGCAACAACCTCACAAAAGACGAACGCAACTAATACAACAAAGTTGAATTCTTCTGAAAACGAAAAATATAGTCGTAAGTTGTCTGGAAAAAACGACTCAAAATCTAATAGTCAATTATTAATGGAGTATAGGCAAAGTTTTTTGAATATTGACATGCTGATAATTGAGGAGTTGGATGTACTATTTATGCAACTATGGTAAGGAGGTGACAAAAAATGATTGGTAATGTATATCCGTTTTGGCGTTGCTTTAAAGTTATGCCACTTGTATATGATGAGTCTTTGTCATATTACGAGGTGCTTTGTAAACTCACTTATAAGATCAATGAGGTTATTGAGCAATTATCGTTAGATTATTCTGAGATTTATAAATATATCGATCAACAGGATAAATTTACGTTAAATTCTGCCAATAATTACACAGATTCAAAAGTGTCAGAATTAGAACTTGTTATCAATAACCAATTTACTGTTTTAAGTGATGCTATAAAAAGTGCTGACCAAAAAACAAGATCATGGGTAACAGAGCAGATTACAGATTTAACGATTTGGTTAGAGCAACAGGGTCAATCTATTTATGTGATTAACCCGATTACAGGTTATACTGATACTATCCAAAATGTGCTTAATGATTTTTATAATTATTTTAACTATTATGCACTTACATGTATTGAGTATGATGGGCTTAATCTTACAGCAGATATGTATGACGCAAAAAATATTACGTGTTACCAGTATGATTTTTACGCTAAAAAATATCTGACAGAGGATGATAGATTTTATATGTTTAATCCAGTTACAGGACAAAGAGTTTTTTACAAAAACGTGATAGACTTTTTAGTGTCCTTGCATAGAGAGGACGCGTTAACGTGTGCTGGGTATGACGATAAAAATATCACAACAGATGGTTATGATAACTATGATATTACAACTTATCAATATGACTGGGAGGGCAAGACTGTCCTTGCAGTAGCTTAAGGAGGATTAATATATGTCACATACAAACAAAACACCAAACTACGATTTACCACAATTTATCGGTACTGATAAGGCTAGCTGGTTGGGAGATTTAAACCCAGCATTTTTGGCAATTGATACAGGGATGCAGGCTAACAAGGTTGCCGCACAGGCGGCAGAAGTTTCGGCTGGAGAAGCTAGTGCTCTGGCGCAATCTGCTAACTCTGTTGCTAACTCTGCTAACAGTTCCGCTAATGAGGCAATAGATGGTATTAATGACTGGAGTAATTTTAGATTAGACAACCCAGATGAGACTAATTTTATACAATATTCTGCTATAATTGATGTTAACCCTAGCTTGAAAATAGCATCAATCTACAATCTTGTAGAATTTAAATCAGGATTTATCCCCGTTTTAGGGACATCTGGTACAGTATTGATGAGACTACCTCAGAGTATTTTTAATAATACCTATGAGTCAACGCTATATTTTAGCGGTAGACTTACAATCGGCTCACCTTCTGGCGCAATCACTTACGGTAAGGCGCAATATATCGTAAGCGGGGGAAACCTTTACTTGAAATCAATCGGGGGTACGGTGCCAGAAGGTAGCAGAATACAGTTTTCGATTTTGTCAAGAATGTTTTATGTGGGAAGATGGTTAAAATAAATGGCTATTTATGATCAAAATTGGAAAAGTTATGCAATGTACGTAACAAGTACAGTAGAGACTAACTGTAATTATGGTAGTGTTGAGTCGTGGGCTATGGCTGGTATTGGTATTATGCAATGGACATATGGCAGGAGTTGGGATTTATTAAATTTGCTAATAACTGATTATCCTGATACTGCTAACCAACTACCGATTTTGTTACCTCAAATCCAGGCAGGTAGAGACGCATGGGGAAACAAAATTTTTACGCAAAATGAAGCTAATGAGGTTAGTGCTGTGCTTGTTACTGATGAGGGTGTTAACACACAAAATAAGTTGTGGGAGTCAGATTGTGATAATTCTTATATTCCCCTCCTGCGTGATGAGTGCGGAATAACTGATCCTAAAACCGCTATTTTTGGGTTAACTAATTATCATCAATCACCGCAGGCGTTTTATCAGATCTTTAACGGATGCGGTAATTGTAACTATGATGTGTGGTATATGACAGTACTTAATAATGGCATAGTTGGTAGTTATTATGATCGTCAAAACACAGTAAAAGCCCTGTTAGATGAGTGGGACGGGGAAAGTGGTAAGGAGGGTTTTGGTAACTATGATCCACAACATAGTATCGGTGGTAATCAAAACCAAAATAGTGGTAATCCCGATAATTCATCAAAACCATTTGATACATCCCTAAATATTAAGTCACTACAAAAGTTTGGTAAAACATTCTTTTTGTACATTGATAATAATGGTACAAACAAAAAAATAGAGTTTTATCAGGCAAGCGATAAATTATGGTTGCCAATTTATCGCTTTGAAAAAATTGAGGGTGAGACTACAACAAAACCTCAGCCGTCATACCCTAATACGGGGAGTGGCACGGATGATCAACGACAACAGTTGGTTGATAAAATTTTGAGTTATGAGGGTAAACTAGGTTACTCTCAATCTGGTGATTTAAGGATGTGGCCAGACAATGGGTACGCTGATTGCTCTGGACTTGTTTGGCATTGTTACAATAGTGTAGTTGGTGTAGAGATAGGTACATGGACTGGCACACAAGTTGATAACGGGTCACTTATTAAAGAGGGTAGTGGCTCTTTAGATACAAGTGATATGTTGATGGGAGATTTAGTATTTTTTAATTGGTCATATCACAATCCGTTTTTTGACCATGTAGAAATGTATATAGGTAACAATCAATTATGTGGGCACGGGGGCAACCCCTATTACGGCCCAACAGTCAAGCCGGATGCAGGAGCATACTCAAGGGATGCTTTTGATTGGCAAGTAAGGAGGTATATATGATTATTGATGTATCAAGATATCAGGGAGTTATAAATTGGGATGCGGTTAATGGGGCTATCGATGGAGCAATAATCCAATGTGGTTATGGAGACGATTTTGTGGTGCAGGATGACCCATATTTTTTACGCAATGTACAAGAGTGTGACAGGTTGGGTATACCGTATGGTATTTACTTATATAGTTATGCTAACAATAAAGCTCATGCAGATAGTGAGACAAAACATATTTTAAGACTTGCTAAAAAATGTAATTTGGCTTTACCTATTTACATTGATATTGAGGATGCAAGTATAAGAGGTAGTTACAATGCTCAGTATTTTATAGACATGGGTCAGGCAATTGAGGATGCTGGATATTGGTTTGGATATTACTGCAATGAGGACTGGGCTAAAAATGTTATTAAAAATAGCCTTGATAGATTTACCAGTTGGATTGCTAACTATAGTCACAAACCTAGTGTACCTTTTGATATCTGGCAGTATTGCAGTGACGGTGGTGTGCCCGGGATTAATGGAGGAGTTGATTGTAATGAGATGGTAAGAGATTTGTTAAAAGAGATCAAAGGTAATTCTGTAACAAACAAGCCTGCAAAAAAACCAAAACCTAGCGCGGTTGATTATGTTGTAAAAAGTGGAGATACATTATCTGGTATTGCTAGCTTATATGGCACAACTTACCAAAAGATTGCTAGTGATAATGGTATAAGTAATCCTAATCTTATTTACCCAGGGCAGGTTTTAAAAATTAATGGTGGGAGTGCACCAGCACACAAAACTTATGTTGTAAAACAGGGTGACACTTTGTCTGGGATTGCTAGTCAGTTTAACACGTCTTACCAAAAGATTGCAAACGACAATGGGATCAGCAATCCTAACTTAATTTATCCGGGACAGCAGTTAATTATCAAATAACAAAAGCGGGGCGTTTGCCCCGCAATTAAAAAGTTATCTGTTTGTTTCTCCTGCGTTAGAGTGTACAAGTTCGTTTTCTTCTAACGTTGCCCAGATCGCTTTTATCTGACTTTGATTTCCTTCTATTGCTTGATTCATAGATTCAACGCCTGATGTGATTGTTTGCTGTGCTTGCTCTAAGGCGCTTATTCTGTTCTCCAATGTTGATGTGTCAAGCACTGGGATTTCTGGTGTCTCTTTATTTTCTAGTTCTGTTATTTTGTCAGACAAAAGTGATATCTGTTTTTGTTGCTCTTCTATTACTTTCTGGTTATCGTTTGATAGTACTAAGTATGACGTGTAAGCTGTGTAACCAGATAGTAATATGATGAGCAGGAGTAAAAACCAGTTTCTCTTGAGATAGTTCATTTTATCACCTCCCTTCTTTCAGATTTTTTGTTGCTTGGCATCACCTCCTTTACTTTAATATTCTGGTAAGCAAACCTTTATTGATTCTTCTGTAAAAAATTTTACTGGGTATTATAATTCTGGATACCTATATTGTATTAAGTCATATACTGTATCTCTTCTTAAAACTACTACTTCTCCCTCAAAAGTGTAATAGATTGTGATTATGGTGTTTAAATCCCATATGTTATTCATTACTAAAATTTCTTTTACTATTACCATTAAATTCCACCTACTTTCGTTAATTTGTATAACATTTTCCAGTAATTGAGTTCTTCTTCTAGTTCGTCGATTGGCATAAAAATCGCTGATTTGTAAGTGTCTTTTTTAGGTATTCCATAAGTAAGTTCTTTTAAAATCATTAGCTTTCTTATCATTATTTCTACCATATTGAGTCGATCATCATGACCCCAGTGTTCAGATGCTAATTTGTTCCATTCTCTTGATGCTTCCATGTGTGTATCAAAATCAACTTCTCTTATTTCTGGTGGTAATTCATAACCGGATGTTAATAAAAATTCTCTAATATCTTCCTCAAATCTAAATCTACATGCTGTAAAATGTCTGTTAAAATAAAATCCGTAAAACTTGTTGCCCTCTTCTTTGTAATATACTATCTGTGCTTTCATCATTTTAAAATCCTCCTTGTTTAATCTTTTTTTATTATACACCATAAACATTAAATTGTCAATAATATTTTGTACCAAAAATTTTCGATGGGGAAATTTAGTACAATTTTGAAGTTAATCATTATTCTAAGTGTTGTGTCTGGTAACCATACTACATTGTTAAGATATACTTCTTTATAAGGGGTTCACAGAATGTCATCATGTGAACCTCCTTATTTGTAATAAAATTAATAAAAACTTTCAAGATAATCGATGTTCCTATTTTTACAATATTCACAGCACTTTTCATAACTACCCGTGAATACCTCGTTGTAATCCTCATCTTTCTCTATAACATGATGAGTTCCATTTCTGTAAATAACAACTAGCTCATTGCTTCCCATAAATAAATTATACATATTTTTTCCTCCTTATTGATTGTTGTTCTTCTTTAACTATATTTATTATACC
>OBZU01000355.1_pt1 | contig 15700 bp, 11 predicted proteins | sample 1495561 | NCBI WGS metagenome assembly OBZU01 (sample SAMEA2580250, study PRJEB22360) | human gut metagenome | biome: human gut; feature: human-associated habitat; material: faeces | place: Denmark | collected 2008/2010 | reverse complement strand
TAAGCTCTTTTCTGACTAAAAATCTACAATTGTTTTTTATAATATAAATAGGCCTTGCTTACAAATGCACTCAAATCATTCTTATATGAGCACTTTTTCTCTATTTTTTTTGAAATTGTCTTTATTACTGACTCATCTAATTCTTTAGATGATATATTTTCAAAATTTAAAATTGCCTCATTTAACAAAGAAATAAATTTAGATAGAGTTATTCTCTCTGATAAGTTTTTTTGTAAGGATAACATTTGGTCAATGGATAAATTGTATTTTTTTTCCGACTTAATAACATCTGGTCTTATATTTGAATATTCGTTAGACTGTTTCGTCATTTTACAGTAAAATGTTGGACTCAAATCATTTTTTAAAACGAAAATTTCTTTAGTATACGTTTTTGATTTTATGAGATATTTATCGATAATTTTCAATTCATTAAATGATCCCAACTTAAACATCTTATTTTTATCACTGTTAACTTCGATTTCTTTATAAAATTTTTCTGAATCTGATAAACTCCACATATCTTTTCGATCAGGTATATTTGAATCTGGAACTGTCTCAGCCAAAAGACTTATATAACCTGTATCTTGAACATTATACCATTCTTCTTTAATCCATGATGTCCCATAAATAGCTCCTAACAAACCACCTGTAGCAGCAGCATTCGTATCAGTATCACTACCTTCAAAGAATGCTATTTCTAACAACCCATTTTGAGGATCAACAGAATATTTAGATGCGATATAAATAGAAGTCAAACAAGTAACTACTCCAGAACCTTTGATTTTAGGATTATTACAATCAAGCTGAGACAAAGTTTGAGCTGTATTGTCAAGCAATCCATTAGATAAAGCCTTTTTTATTAACAGTAAACCTTCAAGTATTTCTTCACTTGTTTTTACCCATAATCTTTTATAATCAATCCCTAACTCAAATGATGCATTTATCCAATCTTTTATATTATTTGGCTCTGGCATTTTTACCCAATCTTCTTTAGTATCGATCAGATATTCCACCAACTCACCATATTGTAACTGTTCATTTTTATTTATAAGGTATTTTACAGCTCTACAATATGCTAAAGAACTCAATAATGCTCTTGGATGTCCGTGAGTCGAAATTCCATTTAAAAATGCTTTTTGATACATTTCTTCATTAGTAATGTTTTTAGCATATGCATGTGGCAATATTCGCATTACTACTCCATTCCCACCTGCATTAAAATAATCTTTTATATTTTTCTTATTCTGCTTCCATGGTGGAACCCCTTTAGACCATGAAATTGCTGCACGTTTAGTTGCACCACCTCCACCACGTTCATAAACAAGCCATGATGGTAATTCAATTCTTCCAAAATATGACAAAAAATTAGTATAGTTCAGTGCTCTTGCTGTTGCTAAAGTAAGTTGGGTATCATCACTGTAGCTACCTGCTTGTATAATCTCTTCAGTGTAAGTTTTTCCATATCCAGAGGCTTTATACCATTCACGAAAGCTTGTATCCATATTTTTTTTACTACTTCTTTTATTTCTTTCTTGTGGCCAGCCTAAAGCATCACCAATCGCAATACCCAAAAGCGAGCCTAAATATTTTTCTTCTATTAACTTCATCATCTCACTCACCTTCGATATAGATATTTTCATCAGGAATAATAGCATTTCGCAATTGATATGCTAAAGTTCTTTCATACATTTCCGAACAAATAAAGATATCAATATTAGTAATATCACATTGAGCTAATCTAAGATTTATTAATTCTCTTCTAGCTTGTTCTTCACTGCCAAATACAATACCCTTAATATTTTCTTTCAGTATAGAATGTCTAATTAATACTTCAGCCTGATTATCAGTTGGTAAATTCATTAACATGTTCTTGCTTCTGGAAACTTCTCTTTTGCCTACTACTTTTTCAGAATAGAGCTTTCTAAAACCATCAATTCCTTTTTCTATTAGTATACCACCTTTAGTTGCTGCATTACACGGACAAAACAAAGTTTCATCATTTATTACGCTCGTTGATATTAACAAAATAGACCAATCTTTAAATATATTCCTTTTGTTACTAGTGATTACTTTATCAAAATAAAAGAGGTTAGGGTACTGTATAGAGCAACAAATATAATCTTCTTTGCCATCTAATCTCGATACATCATTTTTTTCTAAGTCCTCATCTTTAATAAAGTTATTTGCTAATAATTTCCCCTCAGTTCCTAATATATATGGCAAATTTTTAGACTTAGTAAAATGACATAATCTAGTAATTCCCCTCTCCTGAACATAGCGATCAAATTCTGTCATTTCCTATCCTCCAATCATACAAATTTTCATCTGTAGGTAGTAATTCAGTCAATTCTTCAAAGTAAGTTATAATTACCCCCGCTTTTGCTCTAGTTACACTGACATAAATCAACTTGACTTCTTCGGACAGAGCATCGTCTTTACTCCCATATTTTTCAATTTCTTCTTCAGTGGGCATAAATTTATCACTCATGAATGGTAGTATTACAATATCAAACTCTAGGCCTTTTGCTGAATGATAAGTTCCAATGTAGATAGAGTCGTTACCATTCCACTTATTCATATCTTTTTTTAGTGTTGTATACTTTATACCTTTACTCGTAAAGGTATCTTCTATAATTCTCACATCTTCTCTTGTTTTTAAAAGCACTGCAACAGTTCGCGATGAATCAGATCCACTAACAAGGTTGGCCACAAAATCTATTTCTTCTTCTATATTTTTCACTTTCATAACAATTGGTTTTGGACCTTCAGCAATAGGAACTATTGAATCAACCTTATCGTTATCATCCATTTCAAAAAAAGGCAACTCCGAAATCGCTTTTGCCAATTTACCAACTCCTGATTTATTACGATAGTTTTTTCTTAGTTTATAAATTTTCACATTATCTAATCCTGCTGACCGCCAAGAAATTCTGCTACCATAAATCTGTTGAGCAGCATCTCCAAAAAAATTTATACTACCATCATCGGGTACCAATAAACTCAAAGATTTTAACATCATCGGAGAAAAATCTTGACCTTCATCTATGAGGATATATTTATAGTATCTTTCCATATCATCATATTTAGCCTCTTCACAAATAGCTAAAGCTAAGCTATCCCAATCATATAAGTATCCATTTTCATTTCTAAGATCAAGGTATTTCTCAAAAACCTCATAAAAAAAGGGTCTGTTCTTCCTGAGAATCCTAGTATCGCTTCGTCCAGTTCTTTCTACTTTAATATACGCATTTTTATTTGAAATTCCCATTTTTTGAATCCATTCTATTTCATCAATAAATATATCTATATGACGATCCAAAGTTGTTTCATTAGGATATATTTTTTTTACAGCATTTACCGCTTCTTGAATTAATTCATTTTTAGAATTTAGAATGCAATTATGTTTCATTTTCCCTCTAGAATTTAAATATCCACGTGCAAACTTATGGTAATTTTCAATCACTAAGTTTTTAGGTTTATTCGATAAAATAAATTCCATATAATTTATAAGCGTTCTATTATATGTTAGCAAAAGTACTTTATCGTCTGGATAAGTTTCTGCCATTTTCATAGCTCTTAACAATGCTATTGTCGTTTTTCCACTTCCTGCAGTTCCCAACACTACAATATTATCTACCTCAGAAAGGTATAGAATATCACTTTGTTTTCCTTCTGGTTTTGGTAAAACCATAAAATCACTCCTATTCATAAACTATCTCTATCATTTTTTATTTTTAAAGCATTTACTAATCAGCAAAAGATCCCGCCATTTTATTGGATATTTTCTTCATAAAACTACTATCTTTTCGTTTTAAAATTTACGATAAGAACATTACTATGCTAAAAAAAAGATTTGTAATTAATGTAGCTCATAATTATTAATAAACCACCATATGATATATCATCTAATATGCTTTTAAATTTCAAAGTTAAACTTTTTGTATAGGTACAGTTCTTAAATCCTTAACCCTACAATAAATAATTTAATTAGAAACATTGTATAACAACTTACTTAAGTTCATATAAAAGTGCTTGCTCGTTATTTTTTCACCAAAAAATACGAAACCTTACTTTAATAAGTATTTTCAATTATTTATTTGTACATTTTTAAAGTATAAATGTTTCTTTTTCTTTTCTACTGGAACATCAAATTTAGTTCTTATATAACGCAATGTATTCTTATAATGTTCCAAATTTCTTTCTTTTTCTATAGATTGTATCGCTGCGATGCATCCTTGAAGTCTATTACAAGTATCAATAAACTCATCTTGAGTATATTTAGTCGGATCCTTGTCCATATCAAGCAGTAATCTATAATAATCATACATCTTCTTATGAAGCTTTTTAGGAGCCTTTTTAGTATCACCATGAATAATCACTCCTGTAACTCTTGTATGATTACATATTGTTAATCTTGTTTTTTTCTTATTGACCTGTAAACCATATTTTTCTATTATTGCAATTGCTTCTCTCCGCTTACTAGTATGGATAAACTTATCGGATGAAAATGTAAAGTCATCATAGTAAGCTGAAAAAGTAAAATTATTTCTTTTCGAAAAAACATCTAACTCTTCGTACATTTGATGATAAGATAGAAAACTTAGCATAGGACTTGTTGAAAAACCTTGTGGTAAAAAACGCTCTTCATCTTTCTTTATAGTCGTCAAATTAGTTAAAATTTTTGCTATATCCGCTGGCTGAGACATCGTATTATGAAAAAAATCATAAACATATGAATCTTTAGTACTAGGAAAAAAATTTGTGATATCTAGCAATAGCAAATATTCTTTCTCCAAATGTCTACTTGCATTGTCCACATATCCCACAAGAGGAATCCCTCCATATATGTAATGTGGAAAACCAATATAGCTCAGTCTCTTAACAATATTTTTAAGTGCTCTTTTGTGAGCATCTGATGGGTTATATAATTCTCTAATTTTTCCATTAACTTCTTTAAAAAATGGTTCCACTTCGTAATTACTATCAACATCTTTTAAAGTTTTTAATTCCAACTGCAGTAGTTCTGACAAGTATTTTTTATTTGATACCCCGTAAAGCCTAGATTTAGCAAAATCCATAAAAAAAATCCCCTTCTTTTATAAGAAAGAGATGAAGCCAAGTTTTCTAATAATTGGACAACTTCTATTAGAAAAGGCAAGACTTTATACAGATTACTCAATACGATTACAATTAACTTACAGAATAATTTAAATACGCCTACATAACCCATTATTTCTGCAAAAAAAATAAAAAGTAATCTAATACTGATTTTTCCATTTTTATATGTCTTTTGTTTGAGCCACTGTTTAACTAGAACAATTTTTGACATTATCATGACATTTACCTCCTATAATTATTTAGGTCATTAAGACCCTCCCCTGCGTTATAATTATAGATTTAGAAGTTAAACAGTCTTGTTAACGCTTCACTCTTAACTTAGCTAACAACTTTTATTAGCTTGATTAAATCCCCTGCTTCTCACTGAGTGATACAACACAAAGTCGTGACATCATAGACTCATACTCTAGTCCAGATATGCATAATCATGATATCAAAACAAATTTTGACGTCAATAGAACATGCAGGGGCTTTTTCATACCGCTATTATTTTGTATAATAGCAAATTCATTTGCAGGGAACTCTAGGTAATTGTTCTAAAATAATGATATCACAATGGTAAAAAACAATCAATATAGCGTTTTCTTTTATACTATATGAAATATTTGTAGGTCTGTTTCATCTGCAATAACTCCCACAACTATGTAGCACTTTTTAAGGATTTTCAGCCAAAAATTATTTTTCGTTTCATTTACATATGAAATACAGAAACCCTAGTATATCAATGTTTATAAAGCCGTGTTTCATTTCGTTTCATGTCTCAAAACTTATTAACCTTTTACAAAAGTCAAAAAAGAATACCCCCTGTGAGCCATGTAGCTCATTTAAAGCGTATCCTTAGTACGGTCAAATAACAACGGGGTGGGGTTCTCTATCCTATTCATTCAATTACTTGTATCATTCTACCGAAGATATGATTAGCTTGAGTTGGTTGTCCATCAATTAGAGTAAGAGTGTACTCCGTTTCCAGTGGCTCTTTTAAGCTTGCTGTAATCCCTTCTCCCACCTTCTTCTGAATAGATAGATTAATTCTTTCAGACGTTCAATTGCTTCTGATATAGCTTGCTTATCATTTGGAATAGACTCATCAACATAAATAGAAAAGTAACGTAATCTATCTATACGGATATTGCAAACAGCGCCCCTAAGAAAACTGGTCAAGAGTTTGCTGATATGATGGCTCATCAGTAAAAAGCTGGTCATTTCTACTATCAAGGCAAAATAAAAAAGCTAGAGCCCTTATATATCAAGGGTTCTAGCTCCTATAACAGGTTTAACCTACACTACCTTCCATATAGATTTTTAAATTACACACTAGTTTAAACTAAAACAAACAAGGAAACACTTACCATTTAATCATAAAATTAGCTCATATGAATATATTAGAATGTAAAATAGACTGGTCAAAATCTGGTCAAAAAAGAGGACTAATACAGGTAGTCCTCTTTTTTGTTATTTTGATATTCTAAATCATTTTTTATTGGATTATTCCCTTGTTCGATATAGACCCAAATTGATCTATCAATAATTATCAAACTGAGTCATATAGAGACAAAAATTTCAAAAATGACCTGTTAAATGGTCATCGAATATCATTTAAAATCAATACGACGGAGTCAGACACGGAGTCAAAACAAGCCCGCTGAGAGTAAAAAATATATACAGTCCCATAGGTAAAGTGCCACAGGACTGTATATTTTTTTATTTGAGATTACCTGAAATGATTCCATTTACTTTTTATCTCATTTTTTCCTACTAGTTAGTATCAAATACTCTCCTATTTTCTCAATAAACTATTTTGGGTTACATGGTATCTGAAACAGCTAAAACCTTGTCATTACAGCAAAAAATCACTTTATCTCCGTTTCATTTCAGATACATTTCACTTAAGCGGATTCCAAAAAAACAAAAGAAAAAGGAACCCCTAGTTAGCCTATGCTTTTTATTGGTTCCTCTCAAAACACGGTCATATAACAACGGGGTGGGGTAAATGAATGAAAAAGGTGGAGGAAACATTATTCAATAGCTGTCTTAAATACTTCGTTATAAAATGTGAACAAATAAAAGACATCTATCCCTATTTTCTACACTTCCACTTTACTACCATCTTTGAATCGTACAATTTTCTTAACTCTTCTCGTTTACCTCAATTCATTTTCAAGTGGAATCAGCTCATCATCTAACATTTTACGCCATGCTCGCTTCATTTCTTGTGGGTATTTAAATGGTTTCGCTTCTGGATGGTTGGCTTTATATCCTTCGTAATCCTTACTGTTGATAATTGCTTTCATATTAGGAATTGGATCTTCACCTGGCATATATTGCAGATTAGAAGCATGTAATTCTTTCTCAGAAACAAACCACTCGTTGGAAAAGACATGAATCAAATCATCACTCGCTTGTGTAAAATAGCGACGTTTAATGACAAAGATATCTTCATTACTATCTAAAGTCCCCACATCAAATGCATTTAAAATTTGTCGGTAAACTTCTTTGACTCCTTCTGTTTTATTCAATTTAGCCAAAGCTTTTTCAATTTCATCTCGTGCATCTGAACTGTTCGCAGCATAAGTTCCTAGTAATTGATCAATATAAGTAGAATCAATATCATACAACTTAGTAGTATTTTCACTATAAAATTCGATCGTTGAAAAATCTTCTCCTTCTTTTTCTGGTTCTTCCTCTATCAATGAACCTTTCACGGTCTCGTACACGCCAATTTGTTCTTCCAAAAGTTGAATTTGATTGTTCAAAGTTGAAGATTGCACAATGTCATCATTGTAATCGTCATAAGTCACTAACGATTCATACGCACGATTCAATTCTTGAAATGCTTTGACGTACTCGATACGGATTTCAAGTGGCGTATGTTCATCAATGGATTCCATGGATGAAACCTCCTTTAACTTACCATATGCTTGCTTGAATCTTTTTTTGGATTCTTGATAACTTGGACAAATCAAGCCCGATTCCTCTTTAGCTTCTGAATACAGTTTTGTCGCATCCTCGACATTCTTCTCCATTGTCGCTGGCTTACGAAACGTCACAATCAATCCTTTTGTCTTATCAGGATACGTACGATTCGTACGTGAAAAAGCTTGGATCAGTCCTGCATACTCTAGATTACGATCCACAAATAGGGTTTGAATCGTAGGCGCATCAAAACCTGTCAACAGACGATCCACTACGATCACTAAATCAATTTGTTTCCCAAATTGTTTGAATTCCGCTCTTTTTCGTGCCAAACGATTATTGATATCTCCGTTATAACGCTCAATGTCTGCTAATGACCAGGAAGTATCATAATACTGATTATATTCCTCAATAATTTTTTGCATTTCTTCTTGTTGGACACTTGAATCTCGGCTGTTTTCTTCTAATGAATAGGTAATAGCGATCCTTGGGAAATCAGGATCCTCCATCGTTCGTCCTTCACGAATGGGCTGATTGGGAAACTCTTTTGTTAACCATTCAGGTTCTTTTGTCATTTCTTTGATGGCCCGATAATACTTTTTGGCCATGTCAATGGAACTCGTGGTTAAGATTGCAGATTTCGTTGGACGGCCATTTCGAAAATCAAATTTTGTATAGGCATTATCTGGACGGAACATTTTATGGATGACTTTTTGGATATGCTCATCTACTTCAAAAACAGCAGGGTCCAAATAACTTTCTTTTTTGATTGACTCCATTTGATCGATCATACGATTGATCTGTTCTGATGAATACTCTGCATATGTTTCTACTTCTTTTAATTTCCGATAGATTTTATTCTCTAATGAAGTCGGCTCAACGGTATTTTCATGCTCTACTTGAAATCCTAAAACCGAGCCATCTTCTAATGCATTCTTGATGGTGTAGGTGTGCAAGACCTCTCCATACTGATCATGGGTCGTACGTGCCAATTGCCCTTTGGCTTGTTTCCGATTCTCAGGGAAAATCAGCGTACCTGTAAAGCCAAACCAAGTGGACTTCGGAAACATTTTTTTGATTTCTTCCATATTTTCAGCACTTAACGCTCGATGACACTCATCTACTACAAACACGATATGTTGTCCCATTAATTTTTGGAAGCGATTGGTTCCTTTTTTCTCTTCTTGTTTCTTTGCATATTTCAACGCCGCATCTAGTTTTTGACGGGTTGTAATAATCACAACATTTGCATTGGCATCTGCCAACAGAGTTTCACTTAACTCTTTGGCACTTCCTGTTCCCACGATCAAGCTATTCGCTTTGGCATTACCAGAAGAAATCCCAGTATTAAACTCCGAAGCAAATTTCGTAAACTCTGTGGTGGTCTGATTATCTAAATCTTTGCGGTCCACTAACATGATCGTTCGATCGATCCCCGATTTTCGTGCTAAAAGCTTAGTAGATACAAAACTAGTCAACGTCTTTCCTGAACCAGTCGCATGCCACACATACCCTGATTGATGTTTATTTGCGGCAATAAACAAGGCTTGAATCGCATGAACTTGATAAGGATGTAACACCATGAGGGTTTTGTTGTCTTGATCTTCACTGACAATCGTATAATCCGCAATCAAGCGATGGGCATCCGGGATATTTAGCACTTGTTTACAAAACTCATATAAGTTTTCTACTTTTTCATTGTCTTTCGTTCGCCAACTAAATAAAAACTTAGGGTGCAAGTCTTTCGGTAAGGCATTTGCAAAATACCGGGTCGTTTGTTCATTGGAAACTACAAACAACTGCAAGGTCGAAAAGATATTGTTCCGAAACATGCCTTCTTCTGCATACTTTTTGATTTGGTTAAACGCCTGATAGACGCCATCTTTTGCGGTTACTTGTTTCAACTCGATTTGGACAATCGGTAATCCATTGATTAATAAGGTAACATCAAAACGTCGATCCCGTGCTTCTATGTTACTTCCACGTTTTGCAATTTGATGAACCACTTCATACGTAGAGATTCCTCCACCAATGTCTTGATTGGAATAAAGGATAAGTGAGACAGAACCCAATTGCGAATCTTCCCGTTCAATCGTGATCCGAGCCATCCCATTTTCACCTTTTAACCATTTCGCAGCATCAAAGGGGGTTTTCGTCCGTAGCAATAATTCCGTTTTGATCGTTTCAAATTCTTTATCGGTCAAAGGAGAATCATTCAGTTCTGCTTGATTATTTGAGATAATTTTTTGGCGTAAATTGACCCAAAGATCTTCTTCTGATTTTAGATCGGGACGATACGTCCACTGATTATGTCCTTCCCCAAGTACACGAATCAACTGTTCTTCGACTTCCGCTTCCTCACGGTGACTAATTTTCATTCTTCTTCCCTCCTAGACAAACATCTTTTGCAAGAAGCCTTTTTTCGTTTCTTTTAGTAAATCTAACTTGCGTTGTTGAAGAGCGATCGTGTCGTCGAGTTGTTTGAAGAAAGTGCCGATTTTAAATTGTTCATTATAGCTTGGAATAATTATTGGTACTTTAAGCAAAACATCTCGAGTTAATTGCGGCTGTGCGCCACCTGTAATATATTTTTTTAGTGAATAAGACAACAACATTGCATAGAGAAATTTTTTATTAATATCAAAATCTTCAACATTAATCACCATTGAATTTCCAGTAATCCAAACAGGCGCTTTAACATAACTGGGAGTTCCTGTTCCTTCTCCACGTGCAGAAATTGTTACTTGGTCTTCTAGGTGATTTGATTTTGAATAGAACCCAATGTAACCATTTGCTCCAAAAACAGGATATCCAGTATCTAATAGCTCAGATCCTGAAATAGTTGGTGGTTGATACATTTTGGCAATATCCCCCAACTTACACTGTTCCCAATCTCCCGTAAATCCAGGAAACCGGATTTCTGGCACTTTTGCTCCGTTTTTAGGGAACATTTTTTGTAAGAATCCTTTTTTCGTTTCCTTCAGCAAATCTAATTTGCGCTGATGAAGAGCGATGATGTCGTCGAGTTGCTTGAAGAAGTTACCAATTTGTTGTTGTTCTTCAATATGCGGAATTTTAAGTTCAATATTTTTTACTATTTTACTATTTAATTTAGGTGGTTCTGTTGCAAAGTTTTAAATCTACTATCAGATAAGGTAGAATAATAGAAAAAGATAGCAGGAGGAATGACGATGAGTCATTTTAAAGGAAAGCAATTTCAGCAGGATGTGATTATTGTAGCCGTGGGCTACTATCTTCGTTATAACCTTAGCTATCGTGAAGTTCAAGAAATCTTATATGATCGTGGCATTAACGTTTCTCATACGACGATTTATCGTTGGGTGCAAGAATATGGCAAACTACTCTATCAAATTTGGAAAAAGAAAAATAAAAAATCCTTTTATTCATGGAAAATGGATGAAACGTACATCAAAATTAAAGGAAAATGACATTATTTGTATCGAGCCATCGATGCAGATGGTTTAACCTTGGATATTTGGTTACGTAAAAAACGGGACACACAAGCAGCCTATGCTTTTCTTAAGCGGTTAGTGAAGCAGTTTGATGAACCGAAGGTTGTAGTCACAGATAAAGCCCCCCTCTATTACAAGTGCCTTTAAGAAACTAAAAGAATACGGCTTTTATCAAGGGACAGAACATCGTACCATTAAATACCTGAATAATTTGATTGAACAAGACCATCGTCCAGTAAAGAGACGCAATAAATTCTATCGAAGTTTACGCACTGCCTCTACCACGATTAAAGGCATGGAAGCCATTCGAGGATTATATAAGAAAACCCGAAAAGAAGGCACTCTCTTCGGGTTTTCGGTCTGTACTGAAATCAAGGTATTATTGGGAATCCCAGCTTAAATCATAGATACCGTAAGGGATTTTATTCTTTATTTAAAACTTTGCAACAGAACCTCTTTCGCTAACAGTTCCTACTGCCAAGCCTGTAGTGGACTTTCACCACCAAGTTTTCACCCATGCAGGGCGCACGCAAAAATAGCTCAATCATCAGATACAGATGATTGAGCTTCAAAATAATACTATACGTTTATAAATTGAGTTATTTTCAATAATATAACTCAATCCCTCGTGTTACATTTTGAAATTTTGAACAGTTCTATGATTTTCATAAATTAGTTTAAAACTCAAAATATTTAACATCTAATCTGCTCTACCACTTCAATCGTTTGCTGCAATCTTTCTGGGTCACTTCCAAAACGTCCCAACAAGACACCGTCTAAATCTGCTAAATCCAGCATAGTCTTGGTATTCTCTGGACTAACAGTTCCACCATAAACTACTCGAATATTATCCGCGTCCTTCCCAAATAGTTCAGTTAATGAATTCCTAATAATGGCAACCGCTCGACTGATATGAGGCGCACTGGCAGCTTTGGTTTTCCCAACGGCCCAAGCAGGTGTATACGCTATCACGATTTTCTTCAATTTATCGCGATCAATTTGATATAAAGCATTGAAAATTCGTAAAAATAATTCTTCTTTTAGTTCTTGTACATAATTCGGATTCTTGATTTCATCAATGACGTTATTCGCATCTTTTTCTTCAATCTCGCCAATACAAACAATCGGGGAAATGTCATATGCTAAAGCAAGCTTCACTTTTTTATTAATCGTCTCATCTGTCTCATTGTATAATTTTCTACGTTCCCAATGACCAAGTTCGACAAATTTCCCATGCATATCCACTAAGGATTGAATCGAAAATTCACCACTGAGTTCACCTTGATCGATCTCGGCCATATTTTGAGCACCGAAAGCAAATTGACTGCCTGTAAGAACTTTTGAAACTTGATGGATGGTACCCATTGATGGCAAAAGTACAACCTCAACTTTATGGTTTTCAGATTGATGGTTGAGAACATCAACAGCATACTCTTCTGCTTCAGAAATCAAGTTTTGCCTCATAGACCAATTCATAATTACGATGGGTTTTCTTTGTTCCATTTTGATCATCTCCATTGTTACTTCTATTTATTCTTACCTTAAAAATGACTATATAACTCACAGAAATCTGTAATTACCTATTGGAGAATGCCACCCAGTCTTTTTCAAACTGCTCGATACCCTTATCAGTTAACGGATGACTCCATAATTTCGGGAATAGATTACCAGGAATTGTCGCGATATCTGCACCTAGTTCAGCCACTTTCTCCACATGTTCAAGTCCTCGAACACTCGCGGAAATAATTTCTGCTTTGTATCCATAGTTATCTAGTACTTTTCTCAAGTTTTTAATTAAAGCCATACTGTCAGTTCCAATATCATCTAAACGACCTAAAAATGGGCTGATATAAGTAGCGCCAGCTTTTGCGGCCATCAAACCTTGAGCTACGGTAAAGACTAACGTTACATTGGTTTTGATTCCTTTTTTAGATAGAGTGTTTACTGCTTTCAATCCTTGTTCTGTCATCGGGATCTTGACGACAACATTACGTGCCCACTTTGCAAGCACTTCTGCTTCGGCGATCATTTCTTCAGCTTGCGATCCTGTTACTTCCGCACTTACAGGCCCATCGACGAGAGAACAAATTTCTTTGATGACCTCTTCAAAATCTCGTCCTTCTTTAGCAATAATTGTTGGATTCGTCGTTACTCCATCAACTAAACCCAACTCATTGATTCGTTTGATTTCATCTACATTTGCCGTATCTAAGAAAAATTTCATTATTAACCTCTTTCCGCGATTTTCTTTCAGCGTTCATTTTTTAAAGACACTATCCCCTTTGTCAATAGGGCTAGTTTGAGACATTATTTTCTCTTACAATGCTCATCATTTCCAAGGCATGTTTGGTAATCGTCGCAAAATCACCTGTATCAATCAAACGTTTATCCGTTAAATAGCCGCTAATCCCAGCACCGCTGAAACCTAGATCAAGATAGTCTTGCAAGTTATCAGGTGTGACTCCTGCTGTTGCGACTAGTTTAATATGATTGATTGGCCCAAGAATGTCCTTGATATATCCTATCCCCAAAGCTCTAACAGGGAACACCTTGACAAAATCTGCACCCGCTTCATTCGCTGAGATTATCTCGCTTGGTGTTAGCGCCCCAGGCATCGAGACCATATCTAATTCTTTTGTTCGTTTGATAACACTTGAATTCGTATTAGGCGAGATAATATATTCTGCTCCTGCTTGGTGAGCGGCTTCAACTTGTTCAATGGACAGAACAGTACCCGCTCCAATTTTAACTTCATTTCCAAACTCCTTAACCAGCGAGGCGATGGCCTTTGGAGTCTTAGTCAAACATTCAGGATCTCCTTGATCAAAAGTAACTTCTACAAGCTTTACTCCACCATCGTTTAGCGCGGACACCAAGTTAATAAGCTTTTCCCCATAAGTTCCTCGACAAATTGCAATTACTTTATTCTTTTCGATGAAATCGTTCATTTCTAGTTTCATTAGGCTTTCTCCTTTGTTAAATCCGCCACTTGACTCTTATTTTTCTTTTTTGCTGGTGTTTCTTCTAAAGCCGGCTTTAAAAAGCCAAGTATCAACGCTGTCACTAATGATCCAATTATAATTGCAGCAATAAACCATAGTTTATTGTCAACAACCGGTAATACAACAAATCCACCATGAGGAACATAGCATTTCACATTCCCAATCGCTCCAATTACACATCCTACAGCTGTCCCAATCATTGTTGAAGGCAAGATTCGTTTCATATCACTAACTACGAAGGGAATGGCTCCTTCAGTAATTCCAATACATCCCATGATTCCAGCAGCAACCGCCGCATCCCGATCACCTTCAGTAAATTTCTTTTTAAAGAATAATGTCGCTAAAAAGATCCCAATAGGTGGAATAGCCACGGCGATTCTAAACATACCGTTCGGTTCATAAATACCTTCATTCATAAGTGCAAGTGTAAACATCGAAACTGATTTGGTGATTGGTCCTCCCATGTCGACTTCTCCGAACAATCCAATAAATACTGCCAATAAAATGGCACTGCTACCGTTTAGACTGCTCATGATACTAGTTAATCCGTTCATCAAAAATGCCAATGGTGTGGCAACAACATAGATGTAAATCAAACCTAGAATAAAAACCGAAATGGTTGGTATGATCAGAATCGGTAAAATGGTTTTAATCGTTTTGCTAACTTTCCATTTTTTCATCCATTTGACCAAATATCCTGCAGCAACACCTAGAAGCATCGCCCCTAAAAATCCTGACTTTACTTCCACATCATTTACAGTAACAGGATTATTAGCAAGGAACCCTAGAATCATCCCTGGCGCCAAACCAGGCTTACCCGCAATTGAATATGCGATATAGCCGCCCAAAATAGGAATCATCATTGCAAAAGCTGCTTTACCTAAAAGGTTAATGTTCTGCATTAATTCGTTAGTAACAACAACTCCTGTATCGCTTTTTTCTCCAGTAGCAAGTGAGATGGCCAACATGATACCACCAGCAACTACTGCAGGCATCATGAAAGAAACCCCACTTAAAAATGATTTTTGAACTTCCTTTAAAGTAGCTTTGATATTCATTTTATCCTCCTTTATTTTTACCCATTTACTAACTTCTCAGCAGCATCCAATACTTTCGCAGGATACGAAATAGCATCATTGACATCAGCATTTAAAACTAATTTATCTTCAAAACGTTCTTCATTCTCAATAAGAC
>OBZU01000350.1_pt1 | contig 15838 bp, 10 predicted proteins | sample 1495561 | NCBI WGS metagenome assembly OBZU01 (sample SAMEA2580250, study PRJEB22360) | human gut metagenome | biome: human gut; feature: human-associated habitat; material: faeces | place: Denmark | collected 2008/2010 | reverse complement strand
ACATTGCGCAGCGGGGGGGGGGGGGGGGGGGGGGGGGGGGGGGGGGGGCCCGCCGTATCCGCGTCGGCGGGCGCAAGGGAAAGCTCCGCCTGCAGGGCGGCCTGAACGTCCGACAGCCGGATTTGTGCATCCGTGCACAGTTCCGTCAGCCGTTCCATCACGCGGTGGAACTGCAGATAGTTCTGCGTCCACGGATACTGGCGCAGCAGCGTAAGCGCATCCGCGTCGATGCCGCGCCACTGCCTGCCGGTGTCTATCGTATGGCGGTCCAGATACAGGCTGAACGCGGTTTCCACCTGCGCGGGTTGGGCGTGCAGGGAGGAAAGGCAGAGGGGAAAGCAAGACAGGCGGTTGATGAATTCCATTGCCGCTCCGCTGATGCGCCCGTCACCGGCTTCCACACGCGAAAAAATCAGCTGGTTGTGCTTCGCGGTCTGTCCCTCCAGCAGAAAGGCCAGAAGCTGGCGCCACTGCGTATCGTCCAACGCGTTCAGGTTTTGGAAATACAGCGTGTTTTCCGTATCGCAAAGCGGAGAGCTGTGGTGTCCCAGCAGATAATTCCAGGTTTTACGGCTCAGCAGGTTACAGTCGATTTGAATAAAAGGGTGGCTGCGACGCGCGCTGCGCAGGTAGATCGTGCGCGCCAGATATTCCTTCCCTGTTCCGGCGGCGCCGAACAGAAATACCGGTGCGCGTCCTGCCGCCGCCTGCAGGATGCTTTGATGATATTGGGCGGTGAGGCCGGTGATGTTATAGATACCGGCGGAGCACGCCTCCTCCAATTGGCTGCAGTTATAGTAGCTGATGCCGTATTTGTCCCCGGCAACAGGGGGGGTGGAAGCGAGAAAATAAAAGGCGGTATAGGCCTCTCCGTCGGAGGGAAGCTGCATCGCTTCAATGTTGTACAGCAGCCCGCGGAACTGCTGCATGACCTTGATGCGTCCCGCGGCGGCCACGCTCTCGATTTTTTCGCGCAGCATGTCCAGCAGCTCTGCGGAGGCGTCCTCCAGCGTGGAAAAAACCAGCTTGCCCGCACGGGTGAATACTACGGTCTGGCTGGTGCGTTTGTGCAGGAGCTGGCGCAGGAACTGGTTTTCGCTGCGCAGCTGGCGGTTGGCGCTGCAGAAAAAAACAGCCTGGTCGAACGCGGCGCGGATGCTTTCAGCGCTGGAGGTGATAAGGAAAGCGTTGACGTCCATCTCCTTGGCGGCGGTGTAGGTGACCATATCGCACAGGACCGAGGCATATTCCTCCCGCCGCAGGTATTGCAGCGTGGTAACGGCCTGGCTGGAGGATTGTATGGTAAATACGTCCAGCTGGTATGGCAGCAGCGTCCGCAGGATGCCCATATCCTGTGTGATGTTGGAATATCCCACAATGGCCACTCGCCCCTCGTGAATGTTGGCGCGCTGAAGCGTACACAGGACATCGTACACGGTGGTGCCGATCTCGATGACCGGCAGCGAAACGGATTGTTTCAGCAGTCTGGCCGTGCCGCCCCGGGAGATGATCACATCAAAATTTGCGTGGAAGCCTTTCTGCGCGAGCTCCAGCCCTTTGGCCAGATCGCCCACGCTGATGGTCAGCTCCAGGCCGTCGTATTCTTTCGCGGTCTCTGTTAAAAGCGGCACCATCCCGGGATAGGGCGAAATCGCCAGTACTTTGATGGATGGCATTTTCTTTCATCTCTCTTTTGTTTAAAAATGAAACATATTTTTGCTTTATTATAGCGAATTCACAAAGAAAACACAACAAATTTTCTTAAGTGTTTCATAATAAAACGATTTGCGAAGGGATTCTGCATACCAGCATAAAAAATACGCCTGTATAATGAAAATGACGAAAGGTCCGCCGGACAGGGATAAGAGGAGAGCCTATGATACATTTATTTGTAATTGCGGATGATTTTACAGGCGCGCTGGATACAGGCGTACAGTTTGCCTCCTATGGAGCGGCCACGAAGGTCGTTGTGGGGACAGGCCTGCAGGCACTGGAGGCAGACGCGCAAACACAGGTGCTCGTGGTGGATGCCGAGACACGCCACCTTCCGGCGGCGCAGGCATATGATACGGTCTACCGCCTGGTGCGCTGGGCAAAGGAAAAAAAGATCGGATGCATCTATAAAAAGACAGATTCCGCGCTGCGCGGGAATATCGGGGCAGAGCTTTCCGCCGCGCTGGCAGCGGATGGAGGCGACAGGCTCCATTTCGTGCCCGCCTTCCCGAATCTGGACCGCGTCACCCGCGGCGGCGTACACTACATCGGCGGCGTGCCCGTTGCCCAAAGTGTGTTTGGAAAGGACCCCTTTGAGCCGGTGACGCATTCCCGTGTGGAGGATATTCTGCATGAACAGACGGATACACTGTGCGCCTATATCCCCGGCGGCGGTTCCGCAGAGGGCAAAGCAGGCGTGCTGGTCTATGAAGCTCAGACGAACCGGGATATGGCACAGATCGCCGACCGGCTGGCGGCCCGGAGCGAGACCGGACTGCTGGCCGGCTGCGCGGGCTTTGCATCCGTGCTGCCGCGGCTGTTGCAGCTGTCCTGCCGGGACACCGCGCCGCTGCCGCTCTGCGGCCGTCTGCTCGCGGTCTGCGGCAGCATCAACCCGGTCTCGCTGGAGCAGTGCGCGCAGGCCGAGGCGCAGGGAGCGCCCCGCTTCAGCCTCACGCCGGAGCAGAAGCTCTCGCGGGACTGGGCGGCCGGCGCGCAGGCGGGCGAAATGCTGGGAGCTGTGTTACGGGCCTGTTCGCAGGAGCCGGTGGTGGTGCTGGACACAGGCGGCGCGGTGGAGAACGCGGGCGCGGACAAAACCGCAGACCGCATCCAGATCGCCAATACGCTGGGCGCGCTGCTCAAGCGTCTGCTGGACGACGGGCTGGAGAGCACGGTGCTGATCATGGGCGGTGATTGTCTTTTGGGCCTGATGCGCCAGCTGGATGTAACGGAGATCATGCCTCTGTGCGAAGTCGCGCCGGGCGTGGTGCTGTCGCAGTTCACCTATGGCGGACGGCAATGGAACCTTGTTTCCAAATCCGGTGGGTTTGGAGCAAAGACACTGTTTTATGACCTGCAAAACATTCTGGAACGATGGAAAAAGGAACTGCCCGCGGTGTGACGGGGCATGCAGCCTTTCGGACAGGAAAAAAGGAGAAGATAAAATGCGTATCGCCTGGGAAGGACGGGAGCTGTACTGCCATATCTCAACAAAAGCAGGCTTTGACCCGGTAAAAACACTTTATGTCTGCGCTCCGGGCGCGGATGCGGCAAGCTATGAAGCCGCCGCGCGTTTTGCGCAGGCATCCGGCTGGCGGGAAATCGCAGAGCAGGACGGGGCGGTACTGGTGCTTCCCATCGTACCGCACGGCTGGCGGGCGGAGGACGCGGGGCTGCTGATGGAGATCTACCGCGGCACGCGCGGCAGCTTTCCGACCCAAAGCGGGAAAAGCCTGTATGGGCGCGGCGGCTATTTGTGGTGTTGGGAAACACTGATCTATGCGGTGGGATATGAGGACGGCGCCTCTTTCCTGGGCGACGCCTCGGCTGCCTGTCCAAGCTTTTTTGCTGCGGCGGCGCTCGTGGGCGGCGTGCCGCAGGATTATACGCCCGGGGAGCGTCCTTCCAGCCACTGGCTCGTGGAAAATGTGAGCGCGGATTATAAAACCCTGAACCGGGAGCTGCCCGTCTGCCTCTGGCTGATGGTGCGTGAACGGCAGGAGGCGGACGCGGCTGTCCGCTATTTCAACCGGAGCAACGGCGCGCAGGGGCCGGGCTGTGAAGAAATGTTCGATGATATTTCCGCGACGGTCTACCGGGCGCCGGATGGCGGAGCGGCGCAGGTACGGGTTTCGACCGGAACCTTCGGCCCGGAGCCTGCGCTGGCGCGCACGGTTTTTTCACAGCTTTTTGAACGCGTCATCCGCTGGAAAAACGGCCCGGATGGAAAGCTGACGCCTTTCATGAGCCGTGCGGACTTTTATGCGTCCCCGCGCTTTGCGCTGGATTCTGTTGTGTACGGGGGCCGCAGCTACGGCTTTTTCGTTCATGTGCCGGAAGGGCTGACGGCGGAGCAGGCCAGGGGCCTGCCGCTGGTGTTCAGCGTACATGGCCGGGGCGAACCGGCCTGGATGTTCGCGGAGAAAAACGGCTGGGACAGGCTGGCGGACGAGACCGGCGCGTTTCTGCTGGCCGTGCCGGACTCTCCGGAAAACATCTGGTTTCTGGAACGCGACGGCGGTGTATTCGCCCGGATGATCGACAGGCTCCACAGCCGTTACGGCATCGACCGGGAGCGCGTTTATCTGACGGGCTTTTCCAACGGAGGCATGATGACACGGGAGGCGGGCACGCGGTATCCGCAGCTTTTCGCGGCTTTATCACCCTGGAATGCACCGCCTGCCGAGACCTGGCCCGGCTTTGCGGAAGGCGGGTGGCAGATGCCGTGCTTCATCTATCTGGGTGACAACGACCCCGTCGCGCGGGGCACGGAAGAACCGCTGCTGGAGCAGATGCTCCGGGCAAACTGTTGTGCGGCTGTGCGGACGGCCGGGGGCTTTGTGCCGGATGCGATATACAACGGCGAAAACCATTACACTGCCGCGCGTGGGTATACCGAGGGCGAACGCTTTGGCACAGCGGTCTACCGGGACGCGCAGGGCGTACCGCGCGTATGTGTGACAGTGATGAAAAATATGCCCCACGGAGCAATCCACGATGAGAGCCGGGCGGCATGGGAATTTATGAGACGGTATCGGAGGCCGGGAAACGGAAAGGCTGTGGAAACGGTGCCGCATACAGAGAGCACAGAAACAGAATGCGCAAAACAAAAGGAGGAGCGACTGAAGTGAACGATACGATGAACGAGATCACAGCATTTTCTCCCTTCGGAGGACGTCTGGTGCTGGAGGAGGTCAAAGGTGCGCAGGAACGCGCGAACGTGCCGGAGAACAGCATCGAGACGAAGGCGGGCGATGACCGCAGCATGTACGTCTATGTGCCGGCTTCCGGCTGCCCGGACGCGAAACAGACGCAGGTCGTCATGTTTCTGCGGGATGGCGCGGACGAAGCCTCCGCCCAGGCGGCCATGAAGGAATATGGTTTGGACGCGCTGGCGGAAAAGGAGCATTTTGTGCTGGCCTTCCCCAATCCGCGGCAAAGCGGCTGGAGCGAAAGGGACGCGGAAGACATGGACTATCTCTCCCGCTGCTTTATGGCCCTGCCGCAGGGCAAGGGAAAGGTCGGCGGGTTCATCGGAATGATCTTCTATATCGGCGGTTCTCCGTCAGCCGGCGCACTGCTGCTTGCGATGAGCGCGCGAAGGCCCCTGAATGTGGCGGGCGTGCTGCTCTCGGAGCTCCCTGCGGATTACAGCATCCCGCAGGACGGCATGAACGCGCCGCAGGTGGCTTATCTCTGCGGCGGAGCCGCCCGCGCCGCAGATTATTTTGGAAAGGTGAACGGAGTGACGGGAGCGGACGCCCGGCCGCTGGAGCACGCGGTGCTTTACACCAGCCCCGTAAACCCAAATGTGCGGCACATCGTGTCCGAGCTGCCGTTCAGCGCGCAGGAAGCGGTCCGTGCATGGGACATGCTGTTCTGCAAAGCGAGGCGCTGGTCCAACGACACCTATGGGACATATCAAAAGCGCACGGATTTTACGGCCCGCGGCTTTGTGGCACACGTCAACGACCCGGGCCTCGGCGTGAACGAAGGCTTTGCCCATACCTGGTACGAATATGTACCGCCCCGTCTGCGCGGCAGCAAAGAAAAAGCGCCGCTGGTGTTTTATTTTCACGGCATCGGCTGCGTGCCGCTGTACGGCGCGGAGCAGAGCGGCTGGCACGATATCGCCGACAGGGAAAACTTTATCGTCGTATATCCCAAGCCCGCCCGCAACAAGGCGTGGAACATCTGGGATGAGCCGGGCATGCCCAGCGACCAGGCCTTTGTGCTGGCGCTGCTGGAGCATATGAAGCGGACCTATGCCATTGATGAAAGCCGCGTGTACATCTCCGGTTTTTCCATGGGCGGCATGATGACCAACGCTCTGGCATGTGCATATCCCGAGCTGTTTGCGGCGGCAGCCCCTTGCAACGGATTCAATTCCGGCTATCTGGTCCCGGCGTCGGAAATGTGGACGATGCTGCGGAAAATGCCCACCGGCAGCGGTTTGCCGGACGGCCCTTCCGAACCGGTCACCCGTACACGTGTACGGGCGGATGCGAAAAAGGCTGCCTTTGCCTACCGTATGCCCCTCATCCAGAATTCGGGCCTGCTGGACGGCACATGGCCCGCCGCGCAGGACGATCCCTTCAAGCGGTTGGCTTCTTTTGATTACTGGAAAACGTACAACAATATTCCCCTCACGCCTTACGAGCCTGCCGCCGCGTGTGAATCCGGCCTGACGGCCGACGAGACATTTTATGACTGTGCGGACGGGCGCTTCCTTCACCACCGTTGGTTCAGCCGCGATGAAGGAAAGCCCGCGCTGTTTGAAGTTGTGCTCGCAAAGCGTATGCCCCACGCGCTGGACCTGCGCCAGCTGGAGCTTGCCTGGCAGTTTATGAAAAGGTTCTCACGCGGGAAGGACGGTTCTCTGCACATCGACCCGTAACGCGCCCGCTGCGAAACGGCCGGACGCTTTGAGACCACAGCAGATGGGAGGAATGGAAAAGAAAAGACGGGAGTGGAAAATGGTATCTGCATATTGGAAAACACGGCAAAAGCGAATAGAATGAAGGAGTGAATCACAAATGACAATTCAAATGATCATTACATTGGCAATCGTGATCGGCATGATCGTCATGATCATGTCGGACAAATTTGCCTTCGGCGCACCGCCGCTAATCGCCTGCGTTCTTCTGGTACTGACGGGCTGCGCCACCATGTCCGAGGCCTTTGCGGGCTTTGTGGACAAAAATGTCATCATGATCGCCGGCTTTATGGTGGTCATGGCGGCGTTGGAAAAAACCAGCCTCATCGACAAGGTCAAGGCAACGATGTTCAATATGGCCAGCAAGGGCGGATATCGCAACTACATCCTGTTGCTGATCGTTGTCATGCTGGGTGCCAGCGTGATGAGCGGTACAGGCTATTATGTATTGGTGCTGAGCTTGGTATCCACTATCCCCTACAATAAAAATCTGCCTATTTCAAAAATCTTTATGCCCTTGGGCTATGCCACTTACAACCCCATCGTACCTGTGAATATGGCGTTTTACGTGGGCTTGGTGGCCTCTCTGCTGGAGAGTTCCGGCGTCACAGGCACCGCAGTGCCGCTGCTGGTATATTCCGGCATCAAGCTTGTCAGTTCTATCGCGTTTTTGGTGTGGGCGGTTATCGGTTACCGCTTCCTGCCGGACCACCCCATTGCCGAAGCGGGCGCGCAGGCTTCCGAACAAAAGTCAGAGGGCGAAAAGCTGTCCAGGTGGAAAGAAATCGTTGTGTATATTGCTTTCGTGGTCAACTTCGTAGCTATGATCTTCCTGGATAAGCTGGGGGAGCCGGGCTATGCCATCCCCGGCGTCATTGCCGCCGTACTGTTCGTTTTGGGCATCCTCAATTTCAAGGAAGTGCGCAACAATATTGCCTCTCCGCTGATTCTTATGATGGCCGGCGTCATCGGCGTGGCCGGCGCCCTGGCGAACTCCGGCTTCACCGCCATGGTGGGTGACGCGGTGGCCGGCGCTTTGGGTACCAGTGTCAGCCCATTTGTCATCGTATTGGTGTTCACACTGCTCACCAGCCTGAGCGCTACGTTCACGGGCGCCAGCTTCGGTTCCCTGTTCGTATTTGCGCCCATCGCCATCTCCGCTTGCGTCAGCATGGGGTTGGATCCTACGGCTGTGGCTGTGGCTTGTGTCACCGCCGCTTGGATCAACTGGATCATGCCCATCGACGGTATGCCTGCTATGATTCTTGGCATGGGCAAATACAAGCTGGTTGATTTCTGGAAGTTCACTCTGCCGTTGTACGTCATCCAGATTCTGGTGCTGTGCGGGGCCTGCGTGATTGTATTCCCCATGTAGTAATAACCTGCGGTCGGCGGCGGAACATGCCGCCGGCCCTTTTCGGAGAGAGATGATACGCCATGAATACACTGAGTAATTTGAAGATGCCGCGCGCCGTCTGCTGCGGCGAGGGCGCGCTGAAAAAGATGCCGGAGATCCTTCAGGCGGCGTCTGTGAAAAAAGCGGCTGTCTTTACAGACAAGGGGATCCGCAGCGCCGGCCTGCTGGACCCCGTGCTGGAGCAGCTTCAAAAGTCGCAGGCGGCATTCTGTGTGCTGGATGACCTGCCGCCGGAGCCGAGCTACGGCCAGGTCCAGAAGCTGGTGGATGCCTGCCGGGCCGAGGGCGCGGATATGATTCTGGCCGTGGGCGGCGGCAGCGTGATGGATACCGCCAAGCTGGCCGGTGTGCTTTTGGACGGCAGCTCGACCGTGCACGACCTGCTGGAAGCGCCCGGCCGCGCAAAAAAATGCTGTCCCACGCTGATGATCCCCACAACGGCGGGCACGGGCAGCGAAGCCACGCCCAACGCTATCGTAGCCGTGCCGGAGCAGGAACTGAAGGTGGGCATCGTCAGCGACGCGATGATCGCAGACAATGTTCTGCTGGACCCGCTGATGATCAAAAATCTGCCCCGGAAAATTGCGGCGGCCACAGGTGTGGACGCTTTGGCGCACGCCATCGAATGTTACACAAGCAATAAGGCAAATCCCATCAGCGATACTTTTGCGCTGGAAGCGCTGGATATGATTTTGAACAACATCCTGCCTGCGTGCGACAGTGCGGACGCGGTATCGCAAAAATCAGCCATGCAGCTCGCAAGCTTTTACGCGGGCGTGGCTATCACTGCCAGCGGCACAACGGCCGTCCATGCGCTCAGCTACCCTCTGGGCGGAAAATATCATATCGCCCACGGCGTATCCAACGCCATTCTGCTTGCGCCTGTGATGCGCTTCAACGCGCCTGCCTGTCCGGAACGCTTCGCCGCCGCGTATGACCGTTGCGTACATGGAGAAAAAACCTGCGTGACGCAGGAGGAAAAAACGGAGTTTATGCTGCGTTGGCTGGAGAAGATCGTCCGGCATCTGGAGATACCCACAAGCCTTTCGGCATTCGGTGTGCCTGCGTCGGATCTGGAGACACTGGTGGCGGCCGGCATGCAGGTGACACGGCTTCTGAACAACAATCTGCGCCCGGTGACGGCGGACGACGCCCGCGCGCTGTACCGCCGGATCCTCTGACATCGGAAAGGACGGAAAAACATGAATAGAATCGAGATCAAGGGCATCATCCCGCCCATCATTACGCCGATGCACGCGGATGAAAGTATCAATACCGCCGAGCTGCGCCGCCAGGTGGACCGCCAGATCGAAAACGGCGTGCATGCGCTGTTCTGCTTTGGCACCAACGGCGAGGGATATATTCTGGACGGCAGGGAAAAACAGCTCGTGCTGGAGACGGTCATTGAGCAGGCGAACGGCCGCGTGCCGGTGTACGCGGGCACAGGCTGCGTTTCCACACGGGAGACCATTGCACAGTCCCGCATGGCCAGAGACGCGGGAGCGGATGTGCTGAGTATTATTACGCCCAGCTTTGCGGCGGCCAGCCAACAGGAGCTGTACGACCACTACCGTGCCGTGGCTGAAGCCGTGGATATTCCTATCGTGCTGTACAATATCCCGGCACGTACAGGAAATGCTCTTGCGCCCGAGACGGTGGCACGCCTTTCCCGGATCGAAAACATCGTCGGTGCAAAGGATTCCTCGGGAAACTGGGATAATATGAAAGCTTATCTGGATGGCACCCGGGGCAGCGGCTTTGCAGTGCTTTCCGGCAACGACGGCCTGATCTTGGACTGCCTGAAGAACGGTGGCCGGGGCGGCGTGGCGGGCTGTGCCAATGTTTACCCCCGCACCATGGCGTCTATTTATGATTGTTTTGCCGCGGGCGATTTGGAAAAAGCGCAGGAATATCAGGCGAGCATCGCGTCCTTCCGCGCATGCTTCAAATACGGCAACCCGAATACGGTCGTCAAAACAGCCGTGGCGCTGCTGGGCTACGACGTGGGAAAATGCCGCGCACCGTTCAACCAGCTCCCGGAAGAAGGCGTTGCCGCGCTGCGGCAGGTGCTTCGTGAGAATGCGGAAAAGGGGATGCACTGACCCATGAACAACACGGAAATAAGGCGGCCGGTCATCGGCATCACGATGGGCGACCCCGCGGGCAACGGGCCGGAGCTGTGTGTGCAGGCCCTGCTCCACAAAGCGATCTATGAGGAATGCCGGCCGCTTATCGTGGGGGATGCAAACGTTATTGAAAAAGCGGCTGTGCTGCTGGGCCATCCGGAGCTGACCGTGCACCGCGTGGACAGCGTGGAGCAGGCGGCTTTCACCTGGGGGATCATCGACGTTTACCATCTGGACCTTGTGGACCTGGCGCGGTTTGAATACGGAAAAGTGTCCGCGATGTGCGGGCGCGCGGCGTTTGAGTGCGTGCGGAAAGTCATTGAACTGGCACTGGACGACGAGGTGGATGCCACCTGCACCAACGCTCTGAACAAAGAGGCCATGAACTTGGCTCTCGCGCCCGAGGGCATGCACTTTGACGGCCATACGGAAATCTATGCTCACTATACTCACACCGAGAAATATACGATGCTACTGGCGCACCACGATCTGCGTGTGGTACATGTTTCCACGCATTGCTCGCTGCGGGAAGCGTGCGACCGTGTGAAAAAGCAGCGTGTACTGGATGTCATTCATATCGCGGACAGCGCATGCAGAAGCTTCGGAATCCCGCGCCCGCGAATCGCCGTGGCAGGGCTCAACCCTCATGCGGGAGAAAACGGCCTGTTCGGCAGGGAGGAGCTGGACGAGATTATCCCGGCGATCCGTGCCGCGCAGGACGAGGGACTGTGTGTGGACGGCCCTGTGCCGCCGGACAGTTTGTTTCCCAAGGCGCTGGGCGGCTGGTATGATATCGTTGTGGCCATGTACCACGATCAGGGGCACATTCCGCTCAAAACCGTCGGCTTTGTATATGACAGGGAAAAACAGGCGTGGAAGGCTGTCGAAGGAGTAAACATTACACTGGGGCTGCCCATCATACGTACCTCGGTGGACCACGGAACGGGTTTCGACCAGGCAGGCAAAGGCACTTCGAATGAATTGAGCCTGCTCAACGCCATTCAATATGCCGTCACGATGGCCCGCAACCGCAACATCAAAGAGTGAGGGGAAGAAAACCATGAAATATCCATGTTTGCCCGGCCTGACACCGGACGGCACCGTTTATCAGAATTCTGCAATGGGGACGGTGGAGGCCATGCTGCCCCCCGGGCCCTGGGCTACGGCGCATGCGCCCGCCTTGCTGGAAACTCCGGACGGCAGTTTGCTGTGCGCCTGGTTTGCCGGCAGCTTTGAAGGCAGCGGCGATGTGAGCATCGTTTGCGCCCGCCTGTCCAAAGGAGCCGCACGATGGGAAGCTCCAGTACAGGTGTCCCATGATGAAAAACGCAGTGAGCAGAATCCCTCGCTGTTTCTCGCGCCGGACAGCGCTGTATGGGCGGTTTATACCGCCCAGCTGGACCGTGTGCCCGGCAAGGATAATATGCAGTTCACGTCTGTCATCCGCCGGCAGAAAAGTACGGACGGCGGCCGTACCTGGGGCGAACCGGATGTGCTGTTTGCCCGGGAGGGAAGCTTCTGCCGCCAGCCCATCCAGGTGCTTGCAAGTGGACGCTGGATATTCGCAAACTGGCTGTGCAGCGACAGCGCATCCGGTCTGGCCGGAGACCCGACGGCGTTTCAGATCTCCGACGATCAGGGCTGTACCTGGCGCACTGTAGAGATGCCGGGCAGCAACGGCCGTGTACATGCCAATGTGGTGGAGCTTGCGCCGGGACGTCTCGCGGCGTTCATGCGGAGCCGTGCGGCAGATTTCATTTATCGCAGTGAATCGCTGGACGACGGCAATACGTGGAGCGAACCGGTGCCCACGGTCCTGCCCAATAACAACTCCAGCATCAGCGCCGTCAAGCTGCAAAGTGGACGCATTGCCGTTGCCTATAACCCCACCCATACGCCTACGCCGCAGCCAGGTGTGGCAGCCTGGCCCGGCCTTCGCTGCCCGGTTGCGGTGGCCCTCAGCGAGGACGGCGGCCTTACATGGCCGATGATTCGCCATATGGAGCTGGGAGAGGGTTTTGTAGGGTCAGAAAACAGTACCAACAACCGCCAGTATGAGTACCCGTATCTGATGCAGGCTTCGGACGGCAGGCTGCATCTGGCGTTCGCGTATCAGAATCGCCGCGGTGTAAAATGGATGACGTTTTCGGAGCAGGATGTTATGGGTGAAAAGCGTGAAACTGTAGGCGTGTACAACCCGACAGCCGCCAGGGTATAGTGCGTTTTACAGGCGGAAAGCCCGAAAGCGCGCTGCCGCGGAGCGAAGCGGTTTCACGGCAGTGCGTGCCATTTCAGCAACACGCAAAAATACGGTAAATTTTTTTCAAAAGCATGTTGACAAGAAGAATGTTTCATGATAAAATTTAACATGCTGATTCGGAAACGAACAGCAGAAAAAGCGTGATCACGGGGTGACTCGTGTTCACATATATGCGGATGTGGCGGAACTGGCAGACGCGCTAGATTCAGGTAATGAAACCTCAGGGAACATTACAAGGAGATAGAAAAAGCCCCGCTCTCGGAGTTACAGGTTTCCCCTTCGAGTAAAAAGGAAAAAGGAAGCAGAAAAGGCGTGATCACGAGGTGATTCGTGTTCACATATATGCGGATGTGGCGGAACTGGCAGACGCGCTAGATTCAGGTTCTAGTGAAGGCAACTTCATGTGGGTTCAAGTCCCTTCATCCGCACCAAGCTAAGTAGCCGTATGCCTGCGTAAAAGACGCAGCATACGGCTGCTTTTTGTCTTTAATCAAAATGCACTATTTGCCTTTAGGAGATTAAACGCGATACTACATATTGATAATAGTTGTAAAAAGAAGGCTGTTATGAAAACAAAAACAAACACAAAAAATGCACTCATTCTCATTCTGGGAGTGATCGCAGTAGCAGTAACATATCAATTTCTGGCACTGCTGCCAGTAGATATGCAGATACTCGATCCCATCGGAGCGGTATACAATCTGGTACTGACGGGTGTGCTCGCTCTGGTTGTCTTAAAGAGAGAATTTGCCGAGTGGTTCAGGCACTTCAGCGTCAAATGGACATTGCTGACGGTTCCCAGTTTGATTGTTGCATCGCTGGTCTGCGGCAAGCTATGGCAGATGGTCAGCGGAGGTGCGCTGACGGAGAACGCAATCAATTCCATGCTCACCTGGAAATATGTCATTACCCATACGCCGTTTATGCTGATGGGAGAAGAACTGCTCAGCATTACACTACTGTATGCACTATGGAAGAAACTGGAACTGAAGTTCTGGCAGGCGTCACTGATTTGTGCAGTCCTGTTTGCGTTTTGGCATATCACATCGTACGGATACAATGTTCTTCAAATATTGGTCACTATCGTTGCACCGAGGCTGATATTGAATTTTGCTTTTAAAAAGAGCGGTTCTATATGGACAATATGGGCTGCACATGTTGCATTTGATACGATTTCATTTTTGCCATTGCTGTTAAAATAGCAAAAGGTAAGTGAAGCTGAAAACAAAGAATAGCAGCATTGAAATCCTGACGAAACAGCTGAGGCTTTTGAGCAAGAGCGTCAATCATCAGATGGAGCGGATTTAGCTGGAATGAAAAAGAGCGGGACGCATGTCCCGCTCCTTTTTCCGTTTCAGGCCGACGCACTGGCAGAAGTTTTGCTGAAGTAGTAGCCAAGGTCATTGCACACATCTTTGAGTTCTCCGTTCTGATCGTACAAGTCCAGATGCGTCTGAAAATCCGCGTTCAGCACGAACTCCACACGCAGCTTTCCATCCTGCTCATGCAGATAAACTTTGTTGACGAACATCCGCAGATGCGCGTCGCTGACGCTGCTTTCCGAAGTGATGGCGTCCAGCAGATCGATGCCGGGCTGCATCGACTCTTTTCTCGCTTCAAGGCTCGCCTGAGCATCGCGGTATTCGTTGATCTGCTGCTCCGCACTTTGAATGGCTTCGTCCCTCTTCTGCAGCATCACATCATAGATATCCGCATGAGCCTTATCACGGATCCTCTCCATCAGGATTTGCTCCACTTCATTTTTGAGAACGGATATTCGCTCCTGTAGCCGGTCGATCTGCCGTTCCGCGTTGAACTTTTGCGCGGCCCAGTCTTTGGCGAGCGCGTCGATCGCTTCCCAGTTCGCGTGCGCCATCTTTTTCACCCGCAGCAGTTCTTTGTAAACGAGATCATCCAGAACTTCCTCCCGGATGAGGTGTGTCGTACAGTATTCCTTGCCATACCGGTGGTAGGTGTTGCAGATGTACTCCACCCGCCGGCCGCCCTGCGGAAGCTTTCGCGTCCGCGCCGTACATACCGAGTGGCAGTCCGCACATTCAATGATACCCGTATAGCGGTGTATCTTCTGTCCCGGCGCTGCCCGGACCCGGTCCTTCACCCTCTTTTGGAGGAGGAATTGTGCCTGCTGCCATGTCTCTCTGTCAATGATGGCAGGAACGGCGTTTTCATGCCGGTACTGCTCCTCCGGCGGAATGAACCGGAAAGTCTTGTTAATCTTGTCCGTTCTGGTTTTGTGGCAGATGAGCGTTCCCGCATAGAATTCGTTTTCCAGGATACGCTTGATGGTCGTACTGATCCAAAGCTGCTGTTTGGATATCTGAGGCCATGTATGTGGGACATTTTTGCCGAGCAGCGTTTGCTGGTAATATGCCGGAGTGTGTACGCCGTCGGCATTCAGCTTTTTGGCGATCTGCTTGAAACCGTATCCGTCAAGGTAAAGCTTGAAGATCAGCCGGACGGTGTCGGCGGCTTCTTCAACGATCACGACCTGCCTGGTGTTCTTGTCCTTGAAGTAACCGAAGGGAGGGATGATCACGATCCCTTCTTTTTGCTTTTGCCTATAGGTGGAACGTATCTTCCTGCTGGCGTCCTTGGCATACATGTCGTTGATGATCTGTTTCATCCCGATGACAAGGTCATCGTTCTCATTGCTGGTATCGATGTTCTCAGTGACGGATATCACACGCACGTCATGCTTTTTGAGGTAGTCGATGAATACCGCAGTCTGTGTGCGGTGGCGGCCAAGGCGCGAAAGGTCTTTTACGATGACCGCATCGATTTGGTTCTGTTCCACTGCTTCACATATTTTTTCGATCCCGTCCCGGTCGAAATGCATGCCGCTGACATTGTCGTCAAAGGATTCTCCGGCGATGGTGAATCCGTTTTTCTCAGCATATCCAGCAATGATGCTGCGCTGATTGGTTAGGGAATTGAGTTCTTCGTCCTCATCCCGTGACAGCCGGTAATAGAGCCAGGCCCGCATTTGTTTTCCCCGCTTTCTTGTTGGATTTGACAGCCGCGCGACATGGCGGCCGCGCCGCCTTGCTTCGGCACGACACACCATATCACAGTGGACAGAGAATAGCTATGGAAAGCCTTTAAGCGGAGGAATCTTCTACGGAACCAACAACATCCCGTTGAGAAATTCGTGCAGGGCAGACAGTATAGAAATCGTGAACGACAGCTTTGAGGAAACGGTTGAAGTCATCATCCGTGCCGGTGTAACTATACAGCACACTTTCGATTACGGGTGTTTTGCGCTTCGTCAAACCTGCCACCCGGAAAAATCGTGAGCATCGAAGCGGGAAAAGAACTCCGGGTTTTGTTTGACGTCGAGCCAGCCCGCATAGCACTCGATCGCT
>OBZU01000348.1_pt1 | contig 15906 bp, 19 predicted proteins | sample 1495561 | NCBI WGS metagenome assembly OBZU01 (sample SAMEA2580250, study PRJEB22360) | human gut metagenome | biome: human gut; feature: human-associated habitat; material: faeces | place: Denmark | collected 2008/2010 | reverse complement strand
ACGGCGGCGTCAAGAGCAGGTCCGATGCGATTGAGGCGCTGGGCGGCGCGGCCACAACGGCCAATGTACCAATGGAAGAACAGCTCTCCATCCTCGGCCAGCTGCAAGCGACCATGTCCGGCAGCGAGGCAGGCACCAAGTACCGCGCGTTTCTGCGAACCGCCGCGCAGGCCGGTAAAGAATTAGGGCTATCATTTGTTGATACGAACAATCAGCTGCTTTCTATGCCGGAGATCCTCGGCAGGCTCAAATCAAAATATGGGGAAACGCTGGATGCCATAGAAAAGCAGAAGATTCAAACAGCGTTCGGGTCGGATGAAGCGGTCTCCCTTATTGATTTGATGTACTCCAAAACGGGTGATCTGCAAAAGAATATCCTTACCATGTATGACGCGATGGGACAAGGCAGCAGCCTGACGCGCCAGATGGCCGAGGAGATCAACAAAACCGACGGTCAAAAATATTTAGCTTTAAAGCAGCAGCTGCATAATGTCACCGAAGAAATTGGCAAAAGTCTTTTGCCTAACGCCAACCAGCTTATGAGCATGGGCCGGGACGGATTGACCAGAGTGAACGAATGGATTCAAGGTAACCAGGAGCTGGTCAAGGTCATTATGACGGTGCTTCTAGTGCTTGGCTCCGTCCTCACAGTGGGAGGCAGCACCATCGCCGTTATAGGTGGTGTCGCGCTGGTATTTACGAAAACGGCTGGCATTTTGGGAGGATTCAAAACTGCATTATTGAAAGTGCCTGGACTTCTGACTGACTTGCATATAAAAGCCCTTTATGCTGGTGACGGTTTGAATATGGCTTTTGGCAAAGTCAGATCAGTGGCAAGTGGAGCCGCAACAGGCATCGGGAATGCCGCCGGAGCCGTTGGAAGATTTGCAAAAGAAACCGCTGTCGCGGCGGCTGGAGGGGCGAAGAGATTCGCGGTAAGTCTTGCGGGTATGGCAAGACAAGCGGTTACTACTGCTACCACAGCTTTACCGGGTCTGATTACTTCCGTATGGGGCTTTACTGCTGCACTGTTGGCGAACCCGGTCACGTGGATTGTGATTGGTATTGTCGCTCTGATTGCGGTAATTATCCTGCTTCGGCAAAATTGGGAGCAGGTAAGCGCATTCCTTACCAGCGTTTGGAACAATGTGGTTTCCGGCGTGGGTGCAGGTATTGAAAACATCAAGAACGGTATTGGTGCCATTCCCGGATGGATTCAGGGAAAGCTTGCCGCCTTCGGGGAATCCGGCAAAAAGGTCATTGAGACTTTTGTTGGTGGCATCAAAAGCGCGGCCAGCCAGCCGGTTGAAGCAGTCAAAAGTATTTTCGGCAAGGTCAGGCAGCTGCTCCCCTTCTCCGATGCGAAAGAAGGCCCCTTCTCTCACCTAACATTGAATGGCCGTCGCATTATGGAAACCGTGACGACCGGTATCAATCAGACTTCCGATCTGCCTTCTGATGCGGTCGATAAGTCGTTCGGTAAGGTTGATTTCTCAGCCAGCAAGCAGCCGATCAAAAAGGTATCTTTCAGCAGCGAAAAGAAAGAAACCTCCGAGACGGCCACCACGACCAAAGAAAAAGCAGTTATTATCCAGAAGCTCATTTTTCAGGTGGGTATTGATAAGCTCAAGGAGCTTCCGCAATTGTTCGCCCTAATAAAAGAGCTCGAAGACTACATCAATTCTAACGGCGATTCGGGAGATGAAGACCCGACTCCCGAACCGGCATAACAGGCAGGAGGGATAGCCTTGATCTTTATGGATGACAGCACGGTAAAAGTTGGCGGGACTGTCCTTCCTGGCCTCTTTAAGAGTCTGGAAATCAAAAGCGACGCCAAGATCGACGAAGAAACGGTACAGGGCAGCACATCCAAACCCAAGCAGGCTACCGGTTATGAGGATGCCAAGCTCACCTTGGAGCTGGTACTTGAGGACAGCCCGACCGAAACAAAAGAGCAAAAGCTCACAAAGATTCAAAACCTTTTCAGAGCACCGACGCAGGGCATACCTGTAGTACATGAGATCGTCAATGTTCATACCTCCCTGCGGGGAATCAAAAAGGTGCTGTTCAAGTCGCTCACCACAAAAGAACAGAACACCAAAGTCAGCGAAATTACCGCAAGCTTGGAATTTTGGGAGTACGTGCCGACAACAATCACGGCCACGAAGGCGGGCAGCACCGCGAAGACCAGCAGCTCCAGCGGTTCCACGGGAACAACAGCTCTTAGCGCTGAATACCAGAGTTATTTGAAAGCCGATCGAGGCAAAGCGCCCAAGGCTACAACTAAGACGGCCAGCAGCCCGGCCAAGGATACGGTGACCGGGGCCGCAGCGAAAAGCAAGCTTGCACAAATGCCCTATTGAGGTGAAGCAATGTCACAAACTGTAGAACTGTTTTCCCCGAAGTTGTCGGTCTCCATCGGCGGCTATACCTTCTCAAAAGGAATTGAAGTGGAATCTTATTCCGCCCAAACATCCTATTTTGATTGGTCTAAGATTCGCTTCACAGAAGAGTTTCAGCCCAAGGTTAGCTTTGCTGCCGGAGATATAGCACAAATTTCTTTAGGGTACAATGGGGAACTGGAAGCCGTTTTTCAGGGGTATGTCTCGAAAGGATATAACGCAGGTAGCAGCCTGAATGAAATCCTCCTGAAAGACGATATGCTAAAGCTGGAGCGTACCAACATCACCGAAACGTTTTTGAACGCAACGCCGCAGGAGATCATTTCTTTCGCTCTGTCTAAGGCGGGCATTTCCTCTTTCGCGCTGTCACAAACAAGCTACCCGATAAAAATCTTTCCGGTATCAAAAAAGAGCGTGATCGCCCTTCTGCAAGAGATCAATAGCGTTTGGGGCATTAGCATCAAGTTCTTTTTTCGCGGCGGGCGGTTTTATTGGGGTACAGCCCCGGCCCAGAAAAGCGTTTATGAATTCGCCTATGCTCAGAACATCATTGACCTGACCCGGGAATCCGGAGCGTGGAAGCTCGTTACCGTATCCGTTCCGTTTATCCATCACTCAGATATTATTCGGGTCAATCATCCAAGTGTGACCGGAGAGTTTGAGGTCAGTAAAGTCGTTTTCACAACGGACACCACCGGATTCATTCGGACGTATCTTTATTTTTAGGATTTTTAGGAGGCAGCAGCATGGTAGATGCGGTTATGAAAACAGGTATTAATAGAGTGCTGAGAGAGTCCTTTCCCCACCTGCTCCAGCCCGCCTTTGTTTACGCACGGATAACAAAAGCACAAAACGAGAGCGTACCTTACACTTACAATCTCAAAATTCTTGACAAATTCGGGAACGTAGACAGCAGCTTTCCAGAGATTCCGGCGGTGCGATCTCGCATTCATGCTGAAAAAGGCGATACTGTCGCCGTCGCTCTCCTTTATGGTAAGCTGAATCCCTTCATTGTTGGGGTGATGAGCTGATGGCCGTACTTACTGACGCCGACATTCGTTTGAATGATGTATGGCAACTCACGCAGGCAACCAACGGGGACGCGCCGATCGTGTCCGGTTTAGACTGTGTTTATCAGGACATTCGCCTTGAGGCTCTTTCGCAGGAGGGGGAACTTTTCTATGATTCTGCTTGGGGCTGGTCACTGTTGGACTTTGTGCAGAGCGAAGACGACGAGCTGCTCCGGCTTGAAATTCAATCGCGTATCAAAGAAAAACTTTCTCGCCGGTCTGAAATAGACGTGGAAAGCATTTCGACTGTAGTCGATTTCAACGACGATACGCTGAACGTGCATGTAACGTTCCAATTTGTCGATGAATCTCAATCCCGCTCGCTGGATATAGTCGTCGACCGGGTTAGCGTGGAGGTGATCAGTAGTGATTGATGATGATATTTTAGACAGCGTTCTTCCCGAGCCAGACTTGGAAACGCTCAAAGAAGAGACTGTCCAGCAACTTCAAGAGGAAGGCTTCGCTGTTACAAACTTTCAGTCGGGCGGGGTATTCTACACACTTCTCATGATCGTGTTCCGGATTTACATTGAGCTGGTGGGGCTGCTTCGCACGGTATTGTCTAACATGGTTGTATCAAATGCAAACGGCACATGGCTGGAGCTGAAAGCGGCTGACTTTGCCAAGAAGCGCAAAGCGGCAATTAAGACTCAGGGCAAAGTAACCCTTTCCCGGGAGACCCCGGGCGAGGCCGTGACGATTCCAAAGGGGCAGGTATTCAAGACAACCAAGGACATCAACGGCGATGAATTAAGGTATTTTTCTTTGGCCGATACCATCCTCAAGAAAGATTCCCTCAGCGTCGAGGTGCTGGTTGAAGCCGAAATTGAGGGCTCTCGTTACAACGTTCCACAGGGCCAGATCATCAACAGCCTGACCCATATTGAGGGTGTCGACACCATCACAAACGGTGCCGAATGGATTACCACAGAAGGAAGTGACATTGAAGAGCTTGAAAGCCTGCGCTCCCGGGTGCTGAATTCATGGGCCGAGCTCTCCACCTTGCCGATCGCGGACAAATATAAGAACGTCTGTGAAGCAGTTCCGGGGGTGCTGTTCGTTCGTGTGGACGACCAGCACCCGCGCGGGCAGGGTACAGTTGATATTATTGTAACCGGCACGGCGGGCGAAGCTACCGAGGGGCTGATTGCACTTGTTCAGGCCGCAGCGGACGCGATCAAAGGCCCTTATGATGACGTGCTGGTGAAAAGCTCTATTACAGTGGCCCAGGCGATCAGCGTAACCGTTACGGTGTCAGCCTCCATTGATACCGACGGACTGGAGGACAGAGTAACTTCCGCACTCACTGATCTTCTCAAAATCCAGAAGAACCGCAACCTGAACGAGCTGACTATAGCTGACATTATCTTCACTGTCAAAAGCAAGGTGTCGGAGATTCAAAACGTTAAAGTCACAGCGCCCGCAGAGGATGTGCTCCTCGAAAGCGATAAGATCGTGATCGCCGGGGAAATCACTGTGACCGTTCAGAAAGTGTGATGGCCATGTTTGATAATTTCGGGGACTATATGTATTCGCTGCTCTTTACCCCCCTGCGCAAAGTCAAAAGGTCTGTCAATCAGTTCTATGTTTTTTTTAAGGTGATCGGCCAGCTCTTCGACCGGGTCAAGAAGGACATTTTCCGAGTGCGTGAAGAGTCTATGATTATCTCCGCGAGTGAGGCGTTTCTGTCGCTTCATGGCAAAGATCGGGACATGCCCAGGCTAAAAGGCGAGAGCATAGAAGGGTACCGGCGACGGCTCTCCATGAAGGGCATCATCGCGGAGAGGGCCGGAACCAACGAGGGACTGATCTTATCTGTGAAGGCCCTTGGATATGAAAAGGTTAGAGTAGAACCGATGTACCTCACAGACCCGGCCAAATGGGCCGAAGCAACCCTATGGATTAGCGGCGGGGATTTTATTGTCACTGATCGCCAGGTTATCCTCAATGAGATCAACAAGGTGAAACCGGCCTCTGCCAAAATCACTTTGGCACAAGAGCAGGTGTACGACTGTAAAATCTATTGGGGTGGAGCTCTGGAAGTAGGAAGAATAAGAGAATTTAGGCAGGTGTAATTATGGCGTTCGGAAATTTTGTACTAACCAATTTTGGACAGACCCAGCTTGTGAAAGCACACAAAGGTAAAACAGTTCACTTCTCTCGGATGGCTTTAGGTGATGGAGATATCGGCAGCTCCTCGGTCTATGATGTCACCGCGCTGAAATCCGAAAAGCTTTCTTTGCTGATTGATGATGTATCTATTACGGAGGATGCAGCCCGCATAACGGTTATGCTGTCGAGTGCTCTTGTGGATACCGGATTCAACCTACGCGAAATGGCTCTTATGGCTATTGACCCGGACACGAGCCAAGAGGCTGTATATGCCTATAACCGGGACAACAGCGCCGGTGAATATATACCGGACAAGAACTCCTCCACAACGCTGCGGGAATACCTGCGGGTAAACTGCAATGTCGAAGGAGTCCAAACGATCACTTTTGCGCCCAGTGGGAACCCGCTGTTTATTACTCGTGAAGAACTAGAAAACGAAGTCAGCAGCCAGATCAGCAATCAAAAAGGCGTTGCTGGAGGTTTGGCACTCTATGATGACCTGAAAGCCTTTATGAACTCAAAGGGCGCTGTTCATGGCCTGGCCGAGTTCGATGTCCTGAACAGCCATGTCACAGACACCACCGCCCACATCACCGCCGCCGAGCACGAGGCCCTGAATGCTGCTGTGCAGTCCGCAACCATCGGCAGCACCGCGGTGACTAAAAGCGGAACAACATTGCAACTGCCTGCATATCCTACGGCGCTGCCAGCCAACGGCGGCACTGCGGCGGACGCCACGGCAATTACCAGCGCTCTCACGATCTCCACGGCCGCGCCTACGTCCACGCTGCGCACCGGTACGCTGTGGGGGGTGTATGGATAATGCCGGAGCTTTGGACGCCGTCGGGCGGCGTGAACCGCAAACTCAAAGAGCTATACACTCCATTCGGCGGTGTAAATCGGAAATTGAAAGAATTGTATGCAGTCAGCGGCGGCGTGAACCGGAAGATTTTTAGCGGCGGCGTGGAATATACAATTACTGGACAATATTACCCATCCAACGATTGGGCGTATCCTTGGGCAAACATCGGTGGCAATGGGGCGATACAGTTGGGGCAAAGCTTCCGAAATTATAGTTACTATTGGACGACGTTGCAGCTTGAGGTCAATTTTGGTGAGGCAATCCCCGTCGCTTCAGGTACTCAAATATTATCAATATCTGGGGAAGTATTTAATGAAAACGGCAGATACAATATGGAAAACGATGATGGATACCCTCCTAAAACAGGATTATTTGTCGGATTAAATGTTGCGCCTAGCATAAGTGTGATTGATACGTCGGCGCTTACAAGAATTCTTGCTCCGAATTTTCCGCGCCTCGGAAGCATAAGCTCAATACCGTTTAATAACATCCTTTATAACGCTCCATCGAATTTGTCTCTAACAAAACTGTGTCTAAGACTGCAAGCAGAAAGCGGCGGTCTGAATAATGACTGGTGGGACTTAAAACTAACTTTACCATCCGGCGGGCTTAAAATCTTAGGCCAGCCAATCACAGCGGGGCCAACGGGATATTTACAAATATAAGGAGGTACACACATGTCACAACAAATCATTTTCTCGGACGGTACGACACTTGACGTCGCCAAAATCGACGGCCAGTCCACCTATCATCAAGGCGCACAGCGGGACAGCTTGGAGATACAGGTTGCCAAGGGCACTATCTCTTTTGATACCCTCGACGCGCTGACCGCAGACAGCTCCAAAACTGACCGCTTGACCATCGTTACGCAGGAGGGCGACCAGCAGATGCAGGCCGTATACAATCACTATGTTATTCGCGCTGCGCTGGCGCTCAAATCCGTAGAGATACCGGCCACGGAAGATACGGCGGCAGTCACAGAGGACAGGCTTTGCGTCACGATGGCGCAACTCACTTATGCAGAGATTCAACAAGCGGCGCAGGCGGCTGCAATCGCCGACATGCAGGCCGCTATTACCGCATTAGCATTCGGGGGTGAGGCATAATGAATATCTTGCTTAAAATTGCCTGCCAGGTAATTGCCCGCAGGAGTACAAGCGGAGAGGCTTTTGAGGATATAATTAAGGACTACCCGCGCATGACGACAGAGCAGATCGGCGAGATCAGAGAGGAGTTGGAAATCAATGAGTAAAACCAACACCGGCCTTGTGGCCTTTGCCAAAGCGGCGCTGGACGCAAAACTCGGCTATGTATACGGTACTTTTGGACAAGTTTGCACGGCTGCTCTGCTTGATCAAAAGGCAAAGCAGTACCCGGCAAACAATCTCGCGGGTGGGGCCATGCGAACCGTCGGCAACAAATGGCTTAACCGGCGTGTCGTGGATTGCTCCGGCCTGATTAAGTACTACCTGATGGCTAATGCTGTGGGGGACAACCCCACATACAATGCCAAGTATGACACAAATCTGTTCAATGTTGCCGCTGAAAAAGGCCCGATCAGCACCCTGCCTGAGATACCGGGCATTTGCCTGTACATGACCGGTCACACGGCGGTATACCTCGGCAACGGGATTGTGATTGAGGCAGCGGGTACCGCTTACGGTGTGGTTCAGAGCAAACTTCCTAATTGCCACACTGGCCGCGCATGGACACACTGGTATAAAGCCCCTGGCATTACGTATCTCAAAACAGAGAGTATACCCGCCAAAACCAAAACCACCTCGGCAACGTTACGGGCCGATACGTCCGGCATCATCACTGTCAAAAAGGGTGCATATTATCAGTTGCGTACATTCAGTGCAGCGGGCGCGCAAGTCACTTCGGGCAATCCCGCAAGCGTGGTCATTGTGCCGCGCAACATCGCCCGAGGGGCTGACGGCGCGGAAGACTGGTTCCTTGTTCCTATCGGAGACAAGGGGAGTCAGACGGGCATCTATATCAGCAATGCTGGGGACAAATCCGGGAAGCAATGCTGCATAGTTAAAATCGGGTAAAAAAGCGACAAAAATGCCGGGGCAAAACACGCTTTAAAAAGTGTCTGCTCCGGCATTCATTTGATGTAGGATTTACTTCCAAGATTTAGGATGATTTTTGTCATTTATATTGAGACAATTTGCCAAAAAAGTTGTCGCGCTACAATAATTCGTGGTGAAATCCCCCGGCAGAACCTGTGTTGCACCAACGACACAGAAAGAAACCTTTGGATTTCTGATGATATTCTCCAGCTTGCTGCCGACGATGGCACAGTGAATATAAACCGCCCCGTTCTCATACACGTAGCTGACCGGAACGCCGTAAGGGTATTCCTCCCCCATGGTGGACAGCACACCGTATTCGCCCTTTTGAAGCAGCAGCTCTGTGTTTTCAGGGGAAAGGATACGATCTTTTCTTCTCATCTCCGGAAACATCTTTTCACATCCTGTTCTTTTATGAGTTTTCTTTTCAATTGAAATCGTCTGATACAAGTACATTGATTTTTTGCCGCCTACGGCGGGGAAAGAAATCATCAGCTTTTGAAAGCGGCATGATGATCATTCCTCCGGCCTCCAAAGGCTGCGCGCAAGGTCTACCGTGCCGTTTTCCCGAAAAGAAACGCCTTCGCCTTCCAGCAGGCGGCGCTGCTCCGTCCACCCCGGCGCCGTACGGCCCAAACGGTTTACCACCCGGTGGCAGGGCAAAGACAAAAAGGAAGGGGTATGGCTCAAAGCATTCCCAACCTGCCTTGCGCTGCGCGGCGCCCCAATGAAAAAAGCGATTTGCCCGTAGGTAGCTACCCGCCCATAGGGAATTCTTGCGACAACCTGATATACCTGATCTGTGAAAGTCCCTTGCTCCATGGTGTCTTTCCTTCTGTAATGATATTACTTTTGATTATATCGAACGCATCCGCAGAATACAAGAATTTTATCCTATGACACACCGGTGTGTGGCGGCCGCCGCCAAAGCCGGTGCGTTCAATGCCTGTCTCCCCTTCTTCATCACCAGTTCGTGAAGGCCGGGCGCAACACCCCCGGCGTACAGGCGTCGCCGATCTCATTGTTCCGGTTTTGACTGGACAAGCGCTTTGAGGTCATTCCCCCCTGGATTCTGCTTTATCCTCAGATCAAATGCTGAAACGATTGCAAAAACATGGTCAAAAATATCCGCCTGTATGGATTCATATTTGTCCCATACGGTTGTGCCGGTGAAAGCGTAAAGCTCGATCGGCACTCCATTCTCTGTGGGGGCCAGCTGCCGAACCATGATTGCCATGTCCTGGCGCAGATCCGGATGATTCTTCAGATAGGCTTGCAGGTATGCCCGGAATATTCCCAAATTGGTCAGACTGTCTGCACGGAGCACGCCGGGCAAATCCGCAATATCGGATTCGTCGTGCGGGGGCGGCGCGCTGGCTTTCCATTCCATATAGTCCCGGACATACGGGATTTGCCGGTAACGCTGCAGCATCTCATCGTCGCAAAAGCGCACACTGGTAATATCAATATTGACGGCCCGTTTCAGTCTTCTGCCGCCGGATTCCTGCATGTAGCGCCAGTTTTTGAACGGCTCGTTGACCATTGAATAAGTAGGGAGCGTTGTGACGGTATTATCCCAATTCTTCACCTTCACCGTATGCAGTGAAATCTCGATAATCTGCCCGTCCGCCTGCCCCGGCTTTTCAATCCAATCCCCCAGGCGCACCATATCGTTCTCTGTCAGCTGAATACTGGACACAAAGCCAAGAATCGTATTTTGAAACACCAACAGAAGAACCGCACTTGCAGCACCGATGCCGCCAAGCAATAAAAGAGGCGAACGGTTCATCAGCACGCTGATGATGATAATCAGCCCTACCATATAAGCGAGAATTTTGAGCACTTGAAAGTAGCCCTTCAACGGCCGGGTTTGCGCGGTCTCTCTTTTTTGGTAAATGTCGTCGAACGAGTTTAACAACTGATTTGCGGTATTTACAACCCCGATCACAATCAGACACGACGCCCCACGTTGAAGCCACTCTTGTCCATCCCGAAAGAAGGGCGCCATCACATAGACAACAAGCGCAGGAACAACCAGTGTCAGCTGTTCAAACACTCTGTGGGCGAACAGGATATCGCCCCACTTCATTTTCGATTTGGAAATAACCGCCCGCAGAACTCGCAGAACAATATTCTTCGCGATGAAATACGAAACCAAAGCACTGCAAAAAATGATCAGCACCAAGACAATAACGGAGGCGATTTGTGCGGTTGTCTCGCCGGCGCCATAACTCATTATCGTATCGTTCAGCCATTTCAACATGATATCTGCGCTCCTTATATCAAATCGATATGATTCATCATTCCCATTCATACTGCCGGTAATGTGCAGACAAACTCAATCGATCCCCGCAATGCTTACGAAAGCAGGAATTTTTCACGGGGAAAGTCCATTCCGTATTGCGATATTTATTCGAAAAACAAAACTGCATCCTCAAAACTGCCCGAATGGCGAAAAACAGGCCGGTACCATTACGCCGTGCTCTCTTTTGCTCTTTTCATCCGCCTGTTGATAAGACGGATAATTTCTGATCGATTGCTTTTCAGTATACCATAAAAAATCCCGGCAAATCAAATACAAACCGCATTGATTTGCCGGGATTTCCGGACTGCATTCGAAAAGGCCGCGCAAGTCATAATCACCAGCTAAACCGGCAGCTTAATCAGTCCCTATAAGGGCCTTCTTCTGACTAACATCTTAAGACGCATGAGAAACTACTTTCCTTTTGCATTACTTGCCCCACCGCCCGCAAACAGGCCACTCCCTTCGATTGCTGCACTTTTACGCCCTTACCACCCTGTTTTGGCTGGGCGCGCTTCGCTCGATGCTGGAAGCGAAAGCTTACGGGGAACCTCCACCGGCATAGCCGGTAATTTCCACATCAACAAAAAAATGTTCCGCGTTGATTCACGCGGAACATTTTTTCTAAATTATCCTGCCAGCGCGGCTACCCGGTAGACCGCCCGGCAGAGCGCATACAGATTTTTTTCCGGCAGATCCTGGTTTGCAACGCAGCCCGGCCCGATGATCAGGCCCCTGTCCCCGGCGGCGGCGATTGCCTCCTGCACATGCTGCTCTACATCGGCCACAGAACCGGAGACCAGAATGCTTTCCCGGATTTTTTCTCCGTTTTCATCATAATAGGGGGTTTCGCGGATTCCGCCCAACAGGCACTTATCTGTTATCTTCCGTGCCTCCGCCAGAGTCGGACTGCTCCACCGGTCGTGCCAGTTGATGCAGTTGACGGGATAATCCGCGATCAGCTGGAACATCCCGTTGTCGCCATGCAGGTGCGCCACATTGAAAAAGGTTTCATCCTGATATGCGGCGATCACCTGACGGTCGTAGAATTCCCCGAATTCGCGGTACTGCTCCTCGGTCAGAAAATCGAAATTAGCACATTGGGTGGCGAAGAAAAAGCCGTCTACACCCGCTTCAATGTTGGCTTTTACAAAGTTAATGGTGGTTTCCGTCAGGGCCTGCAGCGCCTGCTTGAACAAACGCGGATTTTCTTTCATATCCAGCAGAATCCGGTCCCCGGCCAGCTTTCTGGCCGTAGTCAGGGGGCTGAAAATCGTCTGGATCACCGGGAATTGTTTTTTCGCCAGAAGAATCGTGTGCCGGGCCGCCTGAAGCTGCTTGCCGTAAGAGCCATAAATGGCCGGCAGCGGCTCGATCCCTTCCCAGTCGCTGATTTGGTGAATGCCGTAGTCATCCACAATCGGCGGAAGATTCACACGGTTAAAGATCTTCACCTTTACGCCGTAATCCTGAACGCCGTAGAGCCCGAAGGGCATCAGCTTAATGAAATCAAAGTCATACTTCTGCGCAAAGGCGACCTGGGTTTCCGCCAGACTTCTGGGGTCCTGATCCACAGCGGAAAAATGCATCCAGACATTCAGCGGAATCTTATCCACCTCCTGCCCTTTCAGCGCTGCCTGAATTCGCTCAAACTTATCCATAATACACCTACCATTTCTTAAATGCCAGCTCAATTCGGCTGAATACTACATCCAGCAAACCGCACAGCGCCCAATAGATCAGCGCCGCCGCGATATAAGCCTCCAGGTAATGCGCGTTTTGAGCTGAGGCCAGCTTCGCTTGGGACAGAATATCTGCCACACCAATGGTAAAAGCAAGGGAAAGTCCCTTGATAACGCCCAAAAAAGTATTAAAAAATACCGGTACCACCACCGTGACTCCCTGCGGCACAATGATCCGAAACAGCGCCTGTAACCCAGTCATGCCGCTGGCATAGGCGGCGTCCCATTGTCCGGGGTCGATGGAGTAAAACGCGCCGCGGATATTCTCCGACTGCCCCACCGAAATATACAGGGCATAGGCCACGACCAGCACGGCCAGAGGCGAAACCTTGACGTCCTGCCCCATTCCGAGCATACGGCAGATGCTGTCTATCGCCATGGGCAAAATAAAATACGCCAGATATAAATGAATGACCAGCGGGATTCCCCTGGTATAATCGATAAAGACCCGGGCGATCTGTTTCGCCACCGGAATCTGGCGGATTCGAACTGCCGCCACCACAAAGCCCAGCAGGATGCCGAAAATCAAAACAATCAGCGCTGTCCCCAAGGTAAAGGGAACCACAGTGAGGATAAACCGCATATCTTCCAGAATGACTGTTCCGCTCAGCATTACCCCACCCGCTTTTCCGTTTGATTGCCAATGGTGATCTTCTTTTCGAACAACTGGCAGAGCTTGCTTACCGCAAACGTGATGCACCAGTAAATGACGGCCGCAGCCAGGTACACCTCCAGCTTTTTCACGCCGTAATCGTTGGAAATAATCTTCTTTGCCATTCCCATGATATCTGTCAGTCCGATCACGAACAGCACAGAGGTATCCTTGACCAGCTCTACGAAAGCGTTCTCCAGATTGGGCCACGCAATGGGCAGCATCTGGGGCAGAATAATCCTGCGTAGCTTAGTAAAGCCGGTCATTCCGATACTGTCTGCTGCGTCGTGCTGCCCCCGCTCCACCGCCAGATAGGCCGGACGCAGATATTCCGACATGTAGGCGCCGTTGAACAGGATGAGGGCCAGAGAGACGTAAAGAGTCTTACTCCAGTCGTCGGCATTGATGCCGAATTCCCGCAGGATCAGCGGCAGCCCGTAATAGACCAGAAAAATGTGGATCAGGGGAGGTGTGCTGCGAAAGAAGGATACATAAATATTGGCCAGCGGAGAAAGCACCTTCCATTTTTTGATACGAACCGCAGCGATACCCGCCGCCAGCAAAATCCCAAAGCTGCCCGAAATCACAATAATGAACAGAGTATAAGGGATCGCTCCGCTGATTCGGTCAATGATTTTCAGAACATAAGAAAAATCAATTCCCATGGCTGCAGGTGTCACTCCTTTCCGGTTCGAACTTTATTATTCGGTAAAGTATTGGATGGTGTCTTCTCCGTACCAGGTTTCGGACAGCTTCGACAGAGTGCCGTTTTCACGCAGGGTCTTCAGCGCCTGCTCCACCTTTGCGGACAGATCGGTCTGATCCTTGGCCAGGGCGAAATAAGTACCGTTGATCTTTACGGGAGGGGTAACGGCCTTGACCTTCAGGCCCAGCTCTTCCTTGATCTCTGCAAAGCCCAGATTGTTGGGCAGCACCAGAGCGTCATATTCCTTGTCGCTGACAGACTTGAAACGGTCTGCAACAGAAATGCCGTCGCCGGTGGTAATCGTGATCTGCTTGTCGGGGTGCTCTTGGTTATAGGCAGTCAGCAGGTTGAAAATGCCGCCGTTGGGAGTGGAAGGAACCAGCTTTTTGCCTACCAGATCATCAAGGCTCTTGATGGAATCGTCGTCTTCATTGACATAAATGTTGATCAGGCTGACTCCGTTGATCGCGTTGGGGATCAGGTATTTCTGCTCTCTTTCGGGGGTCTTATACAGACCGCCGCCGATCAGCGCGTATTTGCCGGTCTCCAGACCGATCTGGGTAGCGTCGCTCTCGACCAGTTCGATATTGAAATCATAGTCGGTGATCAGCTCGTCGACTGCTTTGAGCACATCGACCTCATAGCCGACCTTCTCGCCCTTATCATTTTCAAAGCTCAGAGGCTTGGATCCGGATTCCAGCGCTACATTTACGGTTTTCACCTGTGCCGCGGAAGACTCCGCGCCGCTTTGGGCAGCAGACGCGTTGGCGCCTGTGTTTTGATTGGATGCGCAGCCTGACAGAACCCCTGCAAACAGCGCAGCCGCTAATACAGAACTAAATAGTTTCGTTTTCATAAAATCTCCTCCTGATTTGTGTGGAAACCACATGTTTTTTGTTCCTGAAAGAACGGATCATTATATTTGATAAACAAAAGGCTGATAGATACAATCTAAGAACCGTTTTGTTGCCGCTTCCTTAGGCGAAAGGAAAACTTCCCGGGGAGGCCCCTGCTCCACGATATTTCCGCCGTCCATGAAGATCACTTTGTTGGCGATGGTCTGGGCAAAGCTCATCTCGTGAGTGACGACCACCATCGTGATCCCCCTGCTTGCCACCTGCTTCATCACCGAAAGGACTTCTCCCACCAGCTCGGGGTCAAGCGAAGACGTTGGTTCATCGAAAAGGATGACGGAGGGATTCAAGGCGAGGGCTCTGGCGATCCCGACCCGCTGCTGCTGGCCGCCGGAAAGCTGGTTGGGATACGAATCTTCCTTTCCCTCCAGCCCAACGCTTTTCAGCTGCTGCTTCGCCGTTAAAATCGCATCCGCTTTGGGAACCTTCTGCACGGTGATCAAACCCTCCGTGATGTTTTCCAAAGCTGTTTTGTTTTTAAACAGATTGTAGTGCTGAAACACCATGGCTGTTTTTCTGCGCAGCGCCAGAAGCTGTTTCTTCGAGGATTTTTTATAATCATACTCGACTTGATCGATCGTAATATTTCCTTCATCGGCCTTTTCCAGACCGTTCATACAGCGCAGCAGCGTGGTCTTTCCCGTTCCGCTTGGCCCAATGATCACCGCTACATCGCCCTGCTCCACCGTCAGGTTAATGCCTTTTAAAATCTCTTTGGCAGCAAAGGATTTGCGGATATTTTCTATGACAATCATGGCTGCTCCTCCTTCCACAACTCCAGATTTTTTACTTTAGCACCGCATTAAAACATACTAGTCTTATATGGTTAAGATGCTTTGTTTAATAAAGAATACGTTGCACACCGCAATAAGTCAACACTTTTTTAATGAAAAAAAACTTTTTTATTCATGTTTGGTTAAAATACATGTATGTTTAATAATATTTTGGTCACATTAATAGGCTGCACCTATATCAAAAAGGAACAGAATCCCAGCCCACGGCGGCATAGGGACAATTTCAGAAAAGCAAACTGAATAGAAGCAAGCACGCCCTGAGCCAATTGGCTCAG
>OBZU01000341.1_pt1 | contig 16148 bp, 47 predicted proteins | sample 1495561 | NCBI WGS metagenome assembly OBZU01 (sample SAMEA2580250, study PRJEB22360) | human gut metagenome | biome: human gut; feature: human-associated habitat; material: faeces | place: Denmark | collected 2008/2010 | reverse complement strand
AATATATTAAAATTATTTTTAATTTCCTCTTTTAAGTAATAATTGATTAGATTAGTAGCCTTAATCTTATCTTCTTCCTTTTTCTGATTTAATTTATTTTGTTCATAATTAAGTTGCTTTTTTATGCCATTTTCTGTACCTTTATAAGAGCCATACGCTCCTACTATAGCTCCCAATAAAGTACCTATCAAACCTACATATTCATTTTGCATAATTGTATCACCTCCTCAAATATAAATTTCTACATTTTAGGAGGTTTTCCTTCTTTTTATAACAATTATTTCTACAATATAAAAAGCACCTAACATATTTACTATGCTAAGTGCCTTTTAGCACATACACAATAGTTACTTTAAATTTACCTTTCGGCATTGGCGGAGGTAACAGGACTTGAACCTGCACATCAATATAAAATATCGACTACTCATAGTTTAGCAAACTACTGCCTTACCATTAGGCTTATACCTCCATATATAGGAGCACCCACATAAGTGAGTGCTTAGCAGTTACCTTGTACGATAATCCCTTTTCGTTGCTCTTACCATATTAACCTATAAAAGTTAGATAGGGGATAAAACTCTAATCTTCTATACTATTATTATAACACCCTATATATTATAAATGTTCTCAAAAAGTTCTCATTTTCGTATCATAAAATTAGTTATATGTTTTTATCCTATTTCTTAATTTCTCATCACTCTCATTCGGCTTTCTAAGCCAAATCGTACCCTTGTTCGATTTATTTATTCCAACTTCAAAGATTTCTATATCATCTTTAAAAATAATATTATTATCTGTTTTAATGCATTCTTTTATAGCTGTTTCTAAATCCACTTCTTTGTAAGATTCTATCTTTTTTCCTTTGTAATAAGGCACCAAAAATACATCTTTTCTTTCTTCATTTTCTTCAAGTTCAAAGGTTATAAAATTATCACTAAATAAATCTACTAAATAATCATTTAAAGCATTTTTAAAAGTTTCTCTATTTTGTTTATTATTAGGTTTTACTAAATAATTTTGGGATATATTTTGAACATCTTTTTTTATTTGTTCTAATAGTCTTTTCAATTCTTTATCTTGTTTCAAAAATTCTTTCCCACTTATACAGCTCATTTAATCATTCCTTCCTAAAATAGAATTAATTATATTTTCATATCACATTTTTCTTTGTTATCCAATTTAAAAGTTTTATAATTTTAAGTTCCTCTGCCACTGCTAGTATAAATTCCTCCCAAGATTTTTGTAACTCTGTTTTCTTATGCATTTAATCCTCCTTAAACACTAAATCTTTGTACTATTGTCTGTAGTTCTTCGTTTGTAGCTTCATATTTGGTGTGTTCTTCATAACCACTCCAGTTATCTACTCCTGCTATTCGTAAAGCGTCGAGAGTATCTCTCGCTCTCAGTAAGCATAGAAAATATTCTTCACTTATTTGTACCATTTAATATTCCCCCTTAATATATAATCCAATTTAAATTATTTTTAAGAATCTAATTTTAGCATATGGCAAAATACCTGTCCCAGTGTCCACATAATAACTCCTATCTGTTTCTTTAATTATTTCATATTCTTTTTTTAATTCTAATCTAGGTATAGTAGATTTATTATTTACACATATTATTCTCATTACCAACCTCTTTATAAATATCAATTTTCTCTCCAATTTTACAATTATGTTTATCTAATATAAGCTCTACAAATAAATCATAACCATTTTTCAAAATAGCTTCTTTGATTATACCTGCTATAGGCTCATGATTTATTTTTATAGTTGTTTGTTTTATTTTATAACTCATCTTAATCCTCCTTTATATACCATCCACCGTTTAATATTTCTTCTGAACACATAGCACTATCATTAGTATCAAGAATTTCTGATACATTACTTTTTATCTCATAAAATGTTTTAAGCATTTTGTCGTTTTTATCTCTCCAAATACAATAAACTGTTTTCCCATATGCTTGTATAGCTTCCATAAAATCTACTTTTTTATCTTTTTTAACTAATTTGAATTTAGCGTTTATTATTCCTTTTGCTAAATGTTCAATAATCCAACTTCCAGTACCATCTTTTATTTTTAAATATCCATCTTCAACTTTGCAAATGTATCTATCATCTAAAGTAAATTCTGTACCTTCTTCAAATTCCATAATTTCCATAATATTATATTCTCTATCATAATCTATTTTATTTTCTATTTCCCATTCTATAATTTTATATCCGTTATCTAAATAAAAACTCTTACTGCTATATTGAAGATGTTCACAATTATTAAAATTATAAGTATAGCAAGTATCATAATCTTTATAATATATATAATTTTCTGCTGATTTTCCATCACTCCAGCTTAATCCTCTTTTATCACACTCCTTTAAAAAATCATTTGCTTTTTCTTCAGTATCACATAATACTACAAATTTATTATTTTTAAATCCTTCCCAATCAAATTCCATATTATCTTCCCCTTTAAATTTAATATCTTTAATAGCATTTCTCCAACACTTTTCACAGCTAAATGGTAAATTTTTTTCACATTCAAGTTTTTCTATGTTGTTTATTACTAGCTCATTTTTAGTGCATTTATAACTTATAAAACAATCTTCATTATCTTTTTCAAAAATATAATCACTTTCTAAAAACTCTTCTCTAGTCATTTCCTTAGCTATTTCATTTATATCCATTTATTTATCCTCCTCATAAATTGCCTTACTTATTTCTCTTTCTAAATACCAAACTGCCTTTTCTAAGTCCTCTTTCTTATTTCCTTTGTGTTCTGCTCTAGCTATATACTTAATTGCATTTCCTAAATTAAAGTTTAAATTCCAATCTTCTATTACATCTATAGCCTCAAATTTTCCACTATTATAATGCTTAGGGTGATTTACCATTGTTTCATTATCCATAAGAACCTCCATATTACTTTATTAATACTCTAGTACAGTTTAGGTGTAGAAGTTTTGTTTCTACACCTATTTTGTTGTACTTAATATAACCAAATTAACTAATAACTTTATCAAAATGATTTATATTCTCTAAAATTTCTTCTCTCTTTCTATACGCTGTTGCTCTAGCACCTGCATACATCATTTCAGCTATACATGGTACACTTCTATGCTCTTTATATTTAAGCTTTACAAACTCTTTAGCTTCCTCACTTAACATACTAATGTTATAATTAATAGAAGCTATCTCTCTTTCTAATTGCCTTATTTTAGCTCTATTCTTTAATATCTTTTTTCTTATTAACTTCCACTCATTTTTCAATTTGGTAATTTGTCTTTCTATTTCACGATCGCAATGGCTTGTAACGCTTGAGGTTTGGACTCTCTCTGAATAGCTTATCGATATGCTTTCTTCTTCTAGGTCTATATTGGTTTCCTCTATATCTCTTTTAATTTTTTCTTTTTGTTGTTCTAATCTACAACACATATAACTAAGTTTTTCTATTTCCTTTAGATTTCTATAATAAACATATAACATTCTTTCTGTCTTTTTAAAGGTTTCTTTATTCATTTAACGCCTCCTCTGCTATTTTAATTGTTGCTTTCCATAATGCTTGTAACAAATCATGTTTGTATGTCCAGATATCATCACGATTATAAAAACAAATATTATAACCATTTCTTACATCATAATCCAATTTAAATTTTTCGTTTGTTTTTTCTTCTATAAAATCAATTAGTTGATGCATTTGTAAAAGTGGTATTAAATCTTTCCATACTCCAGATGGATAATACCATACTATTTCAGCCATATCACTATTTTTAATTATTGCTAAATCGTAAACCCTTTTATTTTTAGGTATATTATTCCACCATTCTAATAAAACATTTTGTACTTTTTTAGATTGTTTTAAAAATTCTTCTATACTTATAAAATTCATTTTATTCACTCCCGACTTCATAAGTTATTTTTATTAACTGTTTTACTAGCAATCTAAATGCTATTCCTATTAATATAAAACATATTAAATCTGTAAATATACTTACTTTCCAACTATATATTTTTGTTATAGCAAATCTTATTTTAATAACTAAAACTATAAAATTAATATTAAACCCTGTCCAGATATAATCAGATATTTTATTTAAAATTTTCATGTTCCCCCCTTATGCCACACACATCTTTTTCCTTGCAGGTCTTGCAGTTATATCCGCATATTATTCTAGGTTCTTTCTTTACTTTTTTAACTGCTAAACCTATTGTAATCCCTATAATAATTATACTATAGGCTATCGCGCAAATCATAAGGAACACCGCCTTCTCGCCTAATCTTTTTTTGTTTCGCTAACTGGCCTTGTGACATTTTCATACGAATTGCTATCTGTAAATCTGTTAACTTTTTTTCTTTAAGCTTTTCATATGCTTTCCAATCCACTGGTTTCCTTTTTCTTCCCATATTAATTCCTCCTAACCATACATAAAAATCCATCTATAACTTCTATTTTGTAATCTTTCTCATACTTTTGTGTTAATCTAATCTTTTCTTTAAATTTATCGTATGGTATAGTAGTAGCTCTTAAAATCCCTATTTCCATATTTACCCCCTTAAATATCTTGCTGGATTCTTAAAATGCTCTGGTAACCACTCAATTCAGCTTGTAATCCTTGCAACATTTCCTTACATGTCTTATAAGTCGCTTCTGCTAAATCCCTTCTAAACTTCAATTCTGCCGTATTCCCTCGTGCTATATCTGGTATCAAAGTAGCTTGTACTTTCTGGTCTCTTAGTATTAAAATCTCTTTTCCTAAAGCCAACCTATATTCCTTTTCAGCTTCTGCATACTCTTTAGCTTTCTTAGCTAAAGTATTAACACCGTCTTCTATTCTTCTACTAGTGTCCCATATAGCTTTTGTTAGTTTCTGTAGCTCCATTTAATCACCTGCTAACTCTGGATTCTCATATATATTCCCTATAACTTCTATATTGTGAAATTCACATAATAAATGAGTATTCCAATCGTATTGAACTAAAAAACAGCCATATCCTTGTACAACTTTCCCTTTTGTAAACAATCCTGTAACTTTACTAACTATTTTTACTATATCGCCCTCATAAATCTCAACACCGTTTTTATCTTTTAATCCTGTATATTGCATTATAATTAAGTCGTAATTATCCATACCACTTGGGCCTACATTCCCAACCATTAAGCCTTTTTCTTTAGTTATGCAATACCAATTATGTCTTAGTTCATTTTTGCTTTTGCTTACTTCTTCTCCGTAATACATATTATTTATAATATTGTCCCAAAATCTAAACTTAATTTCTCTCATTTTTATACCTCCGTTAATTGAGAATTTTCGTATATATTCCCTATCACATAACTTTTTTTATTTAGAAAATTAAGCCATGTATCTCCATAAGGAGATTCACCTATTAATTTCCCTTTAAAAGTGCCTTTCTCGAACTCAACTATATATAACCTGCTTTCAAATCCTCCTGTTAATTTGTTTACATATCCACCTTGTAATATATCTCCTTCATATATTTCCTTATCACTTATGTCTTTTAAACCTGTATATTGCATTTCTACAGCTTCAAGACTTAAATTTTCAATTTTTCTGGTTTCGTATAAGTGAAAATAAATCATTTCCCTTTTAGGTTCTTCATCATCAAAATAAGGTACTTTATCCCATGCTCTAAATTTAATTTCTTTCATCCCTACGCCTCCATTATTTCTACTTCAATCCTTGGATTTTCTTTATCCACTTCAAATTTATGTGTAAAATTATTTATTTCTTTCCAACCATCATTTTCTATAATTTTAGCTTTAACTAGCCCATCTAATATAAATTTAATACCTGCTGCTATATTGTCTTTATCTTTTCTTTTATTTTTGCAATACCATATAATATCTAAATCAATTCTTTTAAACCTTCCTTTTCCTTTTGCTATAAACGCTACTAGGTCCGTATTGCTTTTCTTTAAATTGCTATATTGCATATAATGTTTTTTAGATACATCTATTATTTTATTCAAGTCTGGAAGTTCCCCAGGTATAACTATCTTCATATCTGTTTTACTTTCCTTCCATAATTCTTTTTTAGCACCCTATCCATGTTGTGTATTATGTGATCCATGTAATCCGTTCTTTTTATTCTTTCTCTATCTCTTTTCCTTTGCTGAAGCAATATATAAGTTTTCTCTGCTCTTTCTTTATTGCTCAACTTAATTCCCCCTTTATAAAACTCTTTTACCGCCCATGCAAGCGATTATTATATCTTCTCTATCAAATACACTATTCTTCTGTCTTATTAACTTAGATAGGCTTTTAACCGCATTTGTAGATATTCCTAGCTTGTCCTTTATTTTTTCCATGCTATAAAACTCTTTAATAAATGTTTCTTCTAACCAATTTTGAAATTCTAACTTTAATTTTCTATTTAATTCTTTTCCACATTTTCCGTGTACCCCAAACTTTTCCCTATGATGAACTGGGCAAAGATAAACTAAGTTCTTTTTACATTTAATTAATGCTCTACATTCTGACCTATATATTACGTGGTGTTCTTCCGAGTTAGGTCGCCCACATATTACACATTCTTTCATTCTAGTGCTCCATTTCTTTGAAATCTAATTCGTGTACTATTTCCCATAAAGAAAAACATTCTTCTAATAAATATCCATCTTTGTTTTGTATTGCACCATCTTCAATAAGTGTCCAATGTTTCCATTGCAACCATTCCCTTGTTTTGCTTGTTACTATATATTCTTTTAATATATTTTCTTCTTTTAAAATATCATTAATTTTCATATTGACCCCCTGTATTACCGTTTTATTACTCTAGTACACTATAGGTATAAAAGTGCCTAGATATATACCTATAATGTACCTAATATTTTTGAATTGTGACTATTCTATAATTTTATTTTCCCTATGTTCACTCCAAAGTGGGATTGCAGTCTCTGCATTGTCTATTAACCATTGCCCCTCAGAAAACTTAACATAACCAGTAAAATCAATATTTTCATTATCACCAATAAGAACTGACTTTTGAGTAACTAAGTCGCCTTCCCATATCGGGTTCCCATCTATATCGTTGCTATCTGTCATTTGTCCTACTGTTTCTCTGTCTACTTCTATAAATTCTGGATTATCTACGCTTATTCTTGAATTTATATGACATTTATAGCTCCCTGTTGTAATATCCATATGCAAACTTCCATAATGCCAATTCCCTAATTTATCTTTACCTCTAAACATAATATCTCTCATATATGCCCCTCCAATATTTGTATTATGACAAATCTTTAATTTTAATTGTGTCTGAATAGTTATCCATTTTAAATGATTGTAATTCTTCTAAAATTTCTTTTATACCTTCATACATACAGATTAAAAATGATGGAATTATAACTATTATCCATGCAAAAGGATTCCATTTATTTAATCCATGCTTATAAGAAACCTTATAAACATTACCTTCCTCTATAGGTTCAATTAATTCTAATTTATTTATTTTTACTTTTGTAATTTTTAAATATTTATCAAATTTATAAAAAGTTGAATTATCATGATTAAATTTAATAATTTTCTTTGCTATCTTCTCTTTTCTTTTATCCAATTATAAATCCACCTTCCTTTAGGACGTAACATAATCATATAATCAATTTTAAAATATATTTAATAAGTATGATAATCTAAATCATTTTCATAATACTCATGTTTTAATCTTAGTAGTCTTTCTTCTTTAGCTTTAATTTCTTTCTCTGTAATAATCCCCTTGTCAATTAACACTCCTATTAATGCTTGTAACTTTATTTCATCCATCAATTCTCCTCCAGTTTTCTTCATCTTTATTTCAAATTACGAATTTCTATCCTCTATTCTTTTTAATTCTCTTTTTATCTTGTATGCTATCTCTGTTTCTATTTCTGCATTACAGATAGAATATATAAGCTTTAGTTCTTCCAAAATTATATAAACATCTGCCATTTCTTTAGCTATATTATCTATATTAAATATAGTTGTTTCTCTCTGATATTTACTAATAGCTTGCTGTAACTCTGCTAATTCTTCTACTGCTACAAATTTTTGTAATTCTATTCCGTTGCATTCAATTATCCTTTTGCATTGTTTTATTTGCTCTTTATTTAGCACATTTATTCCCCCTTATTTTTTAAGTAATTTAATAACCTTTCCTATGGGCTTATCTCCAATAACTTTCATACCATCACTTAAACACATTCCTATAGTTATATCTAACATTTCTAATTGTTCTTTACTCAATGCTACTGGATAAGCTACACTATCTTTTACATAAACTAACGCCAAACCATCTTTCTTGCCATCTGTCATATTATTCATATTTATTTACCCCCTAAACAATTTCAGTTTTTATTAACTCTACATTTAACTCATCACCTTTTGTCTTGAATTCTTTTATTTTTATAATTCTATAGTCATTTCCATCTTTCACAAAAGTGTACCCTAGTTCTAAAGCTTTTAAATATAATTGTTCATCTTTTAAATCTTCATTTTCATAAATAAATTCTTGTTTTAATCTATACTTATGCATAATTCCCTCCTAAACAAATTTTCTCATTCTAATATATAAATCAAATTACTTATTTTCTTTAACCTGTCTATATCACTTTCAGTTATTTGTCTTACAAAACTTGGTATACCATCACTAGCCTTACACATACATTTTCTACACATGATATATCCTTCATCATCTATCTGTACAAATCCAGTATCACCGCATAATGGGCAAGTTGGGCTTGAACTTACTTTTTTTTCTTCTTTGTATGCCTTTTCTCTAAAAACTTTATCTTTGTAACTTAATAGCTTGGCATATTTAAAGAATCCTGTTTCATGTTTAAGGTACTCCTTAGCCATTTCTTTAGCTAAATTCAAAGGTATGTTTTTATAAGGTTCATACCATGCCTGTAAAGTTTCTTTATCGCTTGGTGGCTTTACATCTATAGTTTTATTTAAATATTTTAGGTATTCCATAAATTCATTTTTTAGCATTTAAATTACTCCTCTAAAAATTCTTTCATGGCTTTTTTAAAATCCGTTTCCTTTTCAACCTTTTCATTTACACCAGCCCGACGTTTTTCTAATATTCCTTTAACATAGTTATAAGTGTGTTTTGCATTACTATCAGCAATATCTATAGCTTTTTTTACTTCTTCTAAGGAATATAATTCTATGTCAGCATTTATTTTTTCGTAAACCATGGGTGATATAGATACAAATCCCCTTTGTTGCATATATTCAAATATGTTAAAATCCTTTTCACTACTACCACAACTATTTTCCTCTATATCTTGTTGTAGTTCTATCTCTATATCTTTCTCTATCTCTATCTCTGTGTTACACTTTGTTACAGGTGTGTTACATTGTAACGATTTTTGTTGTTTTTTTCTTTCTCTAAACTTCCTAACACGTTCTGCTGACTGTGTTTCACTACCTATACTTTCATATGCTTTTGTCATTAAAAACTCATTCTCTGTAAGTTCTTCTATAAGTCCACATTTTAATAAAAACATTATTGTAACTTTTACATTTTCTAAATCTTCATCTATTTCTAAAGCTACTTCATCTATAAAAGAATCTTCCAACCCTTCAAAGAATAATTTACCTTCATCCTTTAAGCTTAAGAGCATCATTTTTAAATAAATTATTGTGTAAGTATCTCCGCCAGCGATTCTCCTAAGCTTTTTTATTTCTTTCTGTCTAAAAAAATCTTCTTTAAGCTTTAGCCAGTAGTATTTTTTAGCTATTGTCATTACCCCCTTTGAAGAAACTCTATTCTATCCTGCAAACTTTGTATTTGGCTTTGTGCCTGTTCTAGCAACAATTCTTTTTCTACTAACTTTTCATATAATTCGTTGTTTGTATCTTCATCATATAAATTTCTTTCTAAAACTTCATATATCTTTTCAAACAATTCTCTTTGGCTAAATATAGTTAAATCATCTTCAAATAGGTGGCATATTCTTAAAACAATATATTCATCTTCGCTATATAGAGAAACCTCTGAATTTTTATCTGCAACTACTTTTGAGATAGTCATATTATCCCTCCTATAATTCTTTATAGTGCATAATTTCTTTTAATTCTTTGTTAGTTCTACAATAATCACATCTCCCACAACTAATAGGTTTTAATTCACCTTTCCATACCTTTTTAACCCTTTCTATCTTCATAGATACATTTAATAAAACATCTTCTATAAAGTCCGTACCCATCTTTATAACAGCTTTATCGGGTATGTTTTCTTTACTAACTGCAATTATATGAGGATATAAATATTCGCTTGCTCCTGTATAAACTCTTTCTATTTCTGCATATATTGCCATTTGTATGTCATAACCGTAATACTCTATAAAGTTTTGTTTTACTCCCTCATATTCATTCCAATACTTTTGATGTATGGATCTAGTTGTTTTTAAATCAGTAAAACTTTTCATTTTAGGATTATAAATATCTATCATACATTTCCATGGAATACCAAATATTTCAGCTGACATTATGACTTCTTTTTGTCCTTCTCTAACCTTTTGTACTAAATTATCCTTTGATAAAGTTTCTATCATTTTATTTGCTACTTGAAACTCTTTTTTTAGTTGTCCTTTAGTTGCACCTCTAGTTGAATACATTTCTGAATGTTCTTTTTTAAATTCTTCTAATTTACCTTCATTCCATGCATGTACATAACTTCCAACTAGGAAAGCATCTGTTTTATTTTCTTCCCATTCTCCATTTAATGTTGCCATTGTTCTAGCTTCACAACCTCCATATTCTTCTAAGAAGGATTTAAATAAGCTTACTGACATATATTCTTTGTGAATTTCCTTATCAAAATAATTACTCTTGGTTAGCTTCTTCATTTTCTTTTACCTCTTCAAAATCTACATCTTCAAAAGGTGATGTTTCTTCTCTTACTTCTTCATCTTTTTTAACTTCAAATTCTGAGGTTTCTTCATATGTTTTTTGTTGCTCTATACTATCAAATTCCAATTCTACTGATTTTCTTAACCTTCTTATAACTGTTTTTTTATACATTTCCTCTGGTGTTGTAGTCCATGCCTTTGAATATTTTCCTTCCCTGTCTTTTTTAGCAAAGCCTACTTTTATTTTCTCTACGTCCTCCGCTGACATAGTTTCACACAATAAGCCACCATCTTCAAATAAAGCTACTGCAAATACTCCTATTATTTTTTCATTACTAAAAGGTTTTGGCTTAAAATTTATTGTTGGAATACCTTTGTCTATAATTTCCTCAAATTCATCACCTTCCCTAACTACCTTTGCATATATATCCTTTATTGGTCTAACTGAATATTGCTTCATTAACTTTCTTTCGCCCTTATAATCAGTTTGAAATTCTAAATGGCATTTCCCAGTTTTATAGTCATTGTATGGTATTGCATAACATTCCTTATTGAAGAAATCTAAGCCTAGGAAAGCTCCTTTAAGCATTGTCCTTGCTACGCTTGTTGAATTACATTTTTCTATGTTTCTAGTATCTTGTAACACTGCCATGCAATTTTGTAAAAACCTAGTTTTATTAAATGTATGTGGTAATGCTTTTGCTTTTGCTTCTAATAAAGCATCTAAATCATTTGCAGTTTTTTGTAATAGTATTGCTTTTGTGTTTTCCATTTAAACCCCTCCTAATGCATCTTTCAGCCATACAAGCTGGCTCATATAAAACCTGTTCCCCTTTGTCTGTTTGGTAAATAACTTTTTGAAGAACAAAGTGTATGCAACCTTTACAATAATTACTCATTACCCATACAACCCTTCTCTATATTTAGTAACAATGTGGCATATACTACTATTGCTTTTATTTAACATTTCTCCTATCTGTCCCGCTGTAAATTCCTTTCTTAGGTTAAAAATCTCCTCTGCTTCAGTTTTAGTGATTTTCTTTCTTTTATTTATAAAGCCATTTTCATATAGTTCAAAGGCTTCTTCTACTGTAATTTCTTTCATTATCGCAACTGCTAAGGCATACCAATTTTCTAACACACTATCCCCTCCAAATAATGTTTATTAAAAATATAACTGTTGGTGTAAATATTATTGATAAGCAACCCGCATATTTGAATTTTTTAACTCCTTTAAGGTCTACTATTATTAAGAACAACACTATAATTAAACTGTATATAGCCAGGATTAATTCTCCTTTACTTGTCATCTGCTTCAAGTTCCTTTCTATATTCTTCTAGTGCCATATCTTTAAGTTGCTTTGCGTACTCCTCTGCGTCTGCATTACTATATTGAAAAGATTCTTCTATCTGTTTAACTAATTGTTCATATGGTGTCATTTATTTAACCTCCAATGTTTTCTTAATATCTTTAAACAATTTTTCTCTCATCTTCATACATTGGCTATCTGTTAAATATCCATGTAAAAATAAGCTTATTATAGCGTCATTTATTAACTGATGTTTCTCTATCTTTTTATCTACATACCCCTGTTCCTTTAATTGTTTTTCTAACGTATCACTCAAACAACCAAATTCAATTGTTAATTTATTCATTGTTTGTACCTCCTTATTTGCACCATAATTCATCTAAAAAATCCATATAATCTTTTAACATTTCATCTGTAATATGTTCTTGGTCTAAAGGATACGGATATATACCAAATTCTTTTTCACTTTCTCTAATAAATTCCCGATAAGTTTGAGTGTTTTCAGATTCTTCAATGTCGCATATCCTTTTATCTAAATTAGCTATACTAATCATAATTATTTATCCTCTCCCTTTTTCTCTTTCATGGATAGTATACAAATCATACCTAAACCGCTTATTATCCACGCTGGAACTGTGCCAGCTATTAGTCCTATGCCTGCTAAGCCTATTATGGAAACACATTTTTCTTTGTTCATGAAATTACCCCCTACATATAATATTTTTCTTGAAAATACTTCTTAGGCACTCGACCTGCCACGGTTATATAACCCATTTTTTTAAGTTCTTTATTAAGACTAGCAACTATCTTATAAGCTTTAGATTTACTTACTTGTAGCATTGTAGCTATTTCATCAACTGTATAAAACATTTATATACATCTCCATTCTTCTTGATTGTTTATATTGAATATTTCTTCTTTTAAATAAACTGGAACTGTGTAGTTTTCTAATATTTCTTTTGCTTTATCTAATTGTTTTCTTTTTATTGCTTCATATCTAGTCACGCCAAATTCTCTCTTTAACTGGTGTTGAATATCTGTATATACCTTGGTACGTAATGACCTGTCATTGTACGCTGGTGTTTTATACCCCAATACTTTAATCCCTACTTTCCTTACTAACGCTTGAAGTTCTTTACATTCCACATTAAAAAGTGGGATATTATTTTCTAAGTTAGTTACCTTTTCTTCTATCTCAATTGTTTTATTATCTAGCATTAATATAGCTCTTAACTCTGTACTTATTTTTGGTAATTCACTTTGTTCCATTTGATTAAACCTTTTAACATATTTAGCAGTAAAGATAACTCCTTTTTTACCTGTCATTTTGTTTGCTACCATTTCACAACCCATTTTTGTAAGTAGGTAACATGGTCTTGTTTGGTTGTTAGCATCTACATAAGATGATTCTATAAAATAATCGCTGTGGGAAATTTCTCCCTCGGCTAAATAACCTATATAAGTTCTAATACTTTTCATTAAATCGTTATGAGGTTTATCTATCATTTCAGATACTTCTGTACTTTCTAAAGTTAAATTTTTATTATTGATTAATTGTAAATTATTCATTTATTTACCACTCCTTTTATTTACTTTTTATCCTTCATATGCTAACCTCTAATAAGAGGGGGTGTTCGATATGAAAGAGTTTTTAGGGCAATTAGCAGTTGAGAAAGTAAAATTAAATCCCAATTTTGCTAATATGACTTCTGAACAAATTTTTAAAGAATTTAGTAAAATCTATTGGAAACTTATTGACTTATCTGAACCGAAAGTTACAGAAGAATCTATAAATAAAATGTATACTTAATCTAACCACCTATTTTTGAAAAGTTTGTGGCGGTTATGCAAAATTCCAATATTTTTTTTGCTCTAATAACTGTCACATCTTTTTCAGTTAGAATGTTTAAAATTTCTTGCATTATTTCCTTTTCTTCTTCTGTAAATTGAAAGGTTTGATAACCTTCAAATTCTTTCAAAAACTCTTGAAGCAAATCAATATTAATTACTTTTTTCATAATCATTCTCTCCTTTATAAACTCACTTTTAATATTTTTTCTAAATTTTCTTTTTCGGTTAATTTTTTACCACTTGGGAAAACTTCATCTATAGTTGTATCTAAATAATCAGCTATTTTTCTTGCTGTTTTAACTGTTGGAACTGATTTTTGATTTATAACGTCATATATAAAACTTCTTGACAATTCAGTTTCTTTTATCAAATCACTCACTTTTTTACCTCTTAATTCAAGCAATCTCTTGATGTTGTTTTGCACCTTCAACCCTCCTTTGTTTTATTAATTATGTTTTTTACCTTGACTCTGCATTTTGATACGGGGTTGTCACCGTCTTAACTCTCGTTAGCCTGCATTAAGGTAATAGGACTATTTGTTATAAGTCCTATGAAGTTTTATTAATAAATCTTTTTTGTTAATGGTATGATTTGTAAATATAGTATCAAAATAAATTATTATTTCTGCTATTAATACACCCCAAAAATTATATTGTGAATATACATGATATTTCATTTATAAATCCCCCTTATTTTTTACCAGAACATAAAAAACCAGCTATTAATCTCATAAACATAACTTAATTAATAAGTTAGTTATTTAGATTAACAACTGGTTCACGCTCTGGCTCACTAAATAGCTTCTGCTATCGGCTCTGGCTTTGACGCTATGTTGTTTACTATTTCTATTTCTTGGTGGCACTTTTTACACATTAGATACACACCTTCTATTTTTTTAGTATCATCAACCTTTAATAACTTTTGACCGCATATTGGACATTTGAACCATATCTTCATAATAGAACCACCCTTGGCATTATCAATCACTCCTTTTAATCATTTCTTTTATGTTCTTAACCACTTTGCTGTCTCCTTTCGTCTGCTTGTTAATTATGTTTTCAACTTGTGCTAATCATTTAATCACCTCGTTCGTTTCTGTCATGTCGTTGTCTATGTGTATAATATACCTCTTTATCGGATATAATACAAACGTGGTATTTCCGTAAATTCGCACATTTTAAGTTATTATCATACTGTTTTCTCGCACAAAGTTCGGATATCTTTAATTTTCTAATATTTTCGGTTTACTTTCTCGGACGATATGATATAATACTTGTATGGTAAGTCGTACAACTGAAAGGGAGTTTGAAATGTCTTTAGGTAATAATATAAAAACAATAAGAAATTCTAAAAAAATATCTTTGCAAAAATTATCTGATATAAGCGGTGTTGCAAAATCAACTTTACATGATGCTGAAATGGGTAAAGTTAATCCAAGTGCAACAACACTAGAAAAAGTAGCTAAAGCATTAGAAGTACCTGTTTCTGTTTTATTAAATGAAGATATGACAAATAAAACAGCAATTGAAATAGATGCTGAAATGCAAAAGTATTATGAGAAAATTTCTAAGCTACCTCGCGAGGAAAAAGAATTTATTAAGAAAATGTTAGATAAAATGTTAGATTAACCTTATTTTTATTTTGTTTATTACTTCTTTAAGTTTAACGTTTTCTTTCTGTAGTTTCTTTATTTGTTTTTTCATAATTCTTTTATTCATTTGAATCCCTCCTATATGTTAATATTAACACAAAAAATATAACTGGTAGATATATTTCCGACATTTTCCACGTTACTTTTTTGTAGAATATTATACAATTATAATGGGTGATGTCGAATTGAGGAAACTAAGGACGAAACTAGGATACACGCAAGAAATCCTAGGAGAAAGAATTGGGGTAGAGCAATCTTATATAAGTAGATTAGAAAATGGAGAAATAGAATTTATGACAATAGGAAAATTAAAGAAACTATCAAGAGCTTTACAAATAACACCTGTAAAGCTTTTAGAAATATTATTAAAAGAAGAAAGGAAGAAGAAAAATGGCTGTTTATAAAAATGAAGATAGGGGAACTTATTTTTGTAGTTTTTATTACACTGATTGGACTGGTAAAAAGAAAAGAAAAAAGAAAGAAGG
>OBZU01000336.1_pt1 | contig 16348 bp, 17 predicted proteins | sample 1495561 | NCBI WGS metagenome assembly OBZU01 (sample SAMEA2580250, study PRJEB22360) | human gut metagenome | biome: human gut; feature: human-associated habitat; material: faeces | place: Denmark | collected 2008/2010 | reverse complement strand
TGAGCAGCTCGCGGGGGGCGTCGCCTGGGGGGTAGAGCCGCGGGCCATGGCCGCGGTGGCCGCCGGAGCCGACGGCCTGATCATCGAAGTGCACAACGACCCGCCGCACGCGCTTTCCGACGGCGCACAGTCTTTGACGCCCGACCAGTTCGACAGGGTTTCCTCCCGCCTGTTCGAGGTGGGCAAGGTATTTGGCAAAACACGATAATGCGGCAAACGGCCGCACCGGCCGAACGATTTGGCAAGGAGAGTGTGAACTTTGCAATCAACACCACACACCGGCCGACGCGCGCCGGAAGAACGAAATCCTGACGAGCTCGATATCGTCATTGTCGGGCTGGGGCTGATCGGCGGCTCTTTGGCCAAAGCTCTTTCGCGGAGCCGCCGCCACCGGGTCACCGGAATCGACCAGAACCCGGAGGTAATTCGGCAGGCGCTTCTTTGCGGCGCGATTTCCGCCGAGGCGGACGACGGCGCGCTTTCTCGTGCCGACCTGATCCTTTTATGCTGCTACCCGCAGGCCTGCATCGACTTTGTGCAAAAGAAAGGCGCGCTGCTCGGGGGCGCGCTCGTGAGCGACACCTGCGGGGTGAAGGGATATATCTGCCCCGAGCTGACGGAGCTTGCCCGCGAATTCGGCTTTACCTTCGTCGGCGGCCACCCGATGGCGGGAAAGGAGCAGAATGGCTTTGCGGCAAGCGAGGCCGGCCTGTTCGAGGGGGCAAGCTACCTGCTGATCCCCTGCGGGGCGCCGGACGAGGCCGTGGCGCTGATGGAACACCTGGCCCGCTCAGTTGGTGCGGCCCGCACCATCGCCACCACACCGGAGCACCACGACGAAATGATCGCGTTTACCTCTCAGGTGCCCCACGCGCTGGCCTGCGCATATGTGATGAGCCCGCTGTGCCCAGAGCACCCCGGTTATTCGGCAGGCAGCTACCGCGACGTTTCCCGCGTGGCGCGGATCAACGAAACCCTTTGGAGTGAACTGTTCCTGGAAAACCGCGAGCCTTTGACCCGCGAAATCGATACCCTTCTCGGGCATCTGACAGAACTCCGGAACGCTGTGGCGGAAAATGACCGCGAAGCACTTCGCGGCCTACTGCGGCGGGGCCGGGAGATTAAGGAAAGGCTGGGAGAATAAATGGAACTGACGATTCATACCTCAAACCCTTATCAGATTCTGATTCGGCGCGGCTGCCTGAATCAGTTGGGAGAACAGGCAAGCGCTCTGTTCCGCGAGGGCGGCCGGGCCATGATCATTACCGACAGCAACGTTGGCCCGCTGTACGCCCGGCGTGCGGCGGATTCCCTGGCAAAGGCGGGCTTTGTACCCGATGTTTTCACCTTCCCCGCCGGAGAAGAGAGCAAGCGTCTTTCCACCATTGAACAGATTTATGCGGCCATGGCCGAGCAGAAGATGACCCGCACCGATTTCATCGTGGCGCTCGGCGGCGGTGTCACAGGAGACATGGCCGGCTTTGCCGCCGCCACGTTCCTGCGCGGCATCGGCTTTATTCAGATTCCCACCTCGCTGCTCGCGCAGATCGATTCCTCCGTCGGCGGCAAAACCGGCGTAGACCTGCCGCAGGGCAAAAATCTGGTGGGCGCGTTCCACCAGCCGCGCCTGGTACTGATCGACCCCGACACGCTCGCCACTCTGCCGCCCCGCTTTTTCTCGGACGGCATGGCTGAGGCCATCAAATACGGCTGTATCAAAAGCCGCCAGCTGTTCGAGCTGATCCGCGACAACGATCTGTCAAAAGACCCGAAGGTGCTCGAGCAGATGATCACCGAGTGCGTAGACTGTAAACGCCGTGTGGTGGAGGATGACGAATTCGACACCGGCGAGCGCATGCTGCTGAATTTTGGCCACACGCTGGGGCATGCCCTGGAAAAGCACTATGCGTTCGGAAAGCTGACCCACGGCGAAGCGGTGGGCATTGGTATGGTGAAAATTTCCTGTGCAGGTGAGGCGCTTGGCCTGACAAAATCCGGCACTGCAGAAGAAATCTCTGCTTTGCTGCGGCAGTACCATCTGCCCACAGAGGACGACGCGCCGGCGGAAAGTCTGGCAAAAGCCGCCGCAATGGATAAAAAGGGAATGGGCGGCACGCTCAACCTGATTCTTCTGCGTGAGATCGGCCAATCCTTTGTGCATCCCATTCCGAAGCAAGAGCTTCTTCCTATTATAATAAAGGAAAAGGAGGGGCACGCATGAACCGAGCAATCATATCCCCTGCCCGGCTATGCGGCTCCGTGACAGTTCCCCCCTCCAAAAGCGCCGCACACCGCGCGATTTTCTGCGCCGCACTGGCCCGGGGTGAAAGCCGGCTGTATCATGTGGCGGATTCGGAGGATATGCGCTCCACGCTGGGCGCGATTCAGGCGATGGGCGTAGAGGTTCGCCGAGAGGGCGATGCCCTCATCGTCAACAGCAGCGGAAAATGGGAGGACGAGGCCGAGATCGACTGCGGGGAATCCGGTTCGACCCTGCGCTTTCTCATTCCCATACTGGCGGCACTCGGCATCCGCGCCGAGCTGACCGGCCGGGGTCGACTGCCGTATCGCCCGCTGAATACCTATCTCGAATGCCTGCCGCCCCATGGCGCCGTGCTCCAAAGCGAGGGCGGACTTCCGCTTTCGGTTGATGGCGGCCTGATTCCCGGTGAGTACACGCTGCCGGGGAACATCAGCTCCCAGTTTATCACAGGGCTGCTGCTGGCGCTCCCGCTTCTGCCGGGCGACAGCCGCATCCGTCTGACCACCCCGCTCGAATCCGCCGGGTACATCGATTTAACGCTGGCGGTGCTGCGCGATTTCGGCGTGGAAATCCGAACTGTCCAGAACGGCTGGGATATTCCCGGCTGGCAGCAGTTTCAGCCGCGCGATTACACCGTGGAGGGCGATTGGTCTCAGGCGGCGTTCTTTCTTGCGGCAGGTGCGCTCGGCGGCGAGCTTACGATTCACGGTCTGCGCCGCGACTCCGCGCAGGGCGACCGGGAATCTGCCGCGCTGTTCCAGCGCTTCGGCGCGCAGATCGGCTGGCAGGGCGATATACTGACCGTATCGGGTGCGCCGCTTCGCGGCATTGAAATCGACGCCGCGCAGATTCCCGACCTGGTACCGGTGCTGGCGGCCACCGCCGCGCTGGCCGAGGGGCGCACCGTCATCACCGGCGCCGCCCGCCTGCGATTAAAGGAAAGCGACCGCCTGGATGCGATGACGAATGCTCTTTTGATACTCGGCGCAAAAATCACCCAGCAGCCTGACGGGCTTGTGATCGATGGGGTATCACAGCTTTCACCCGGCAGCGTTGATGGCTGCAATGACCACCGGGTCGTAATGGCAGTGGCCATCGCCGCACTGCGGGGAACCTCACCCACCATCATCACCGACGCGCAGAGCGTCGCAAAATCATATCCTAATTTCTTTGAGGAATACAACCGGTTAGGGGGAAAAGCCAATGTCATCTAGCTTCGGGGACTCTGTACGAATCAGCATCTTCGGCGAAAGCCACGGCGAGGCCATCGGCGTGGTGCTCGATAATCTGCCCGCAGGCTGTTCCATTGATGAGAAGCAGCTCGCTTTGCAGATGGCGCGCCGCGCGCCTGGGCGTGATCTGGCCTCCACCCCTCGCAGCGAGGGTGACCGTGTCCGCATTGTCAGCGGGCTGCTGAATGGCAAAACCACTGGCGCGCCGCTGTGCGGAATGATTGAGAACACCAACACCCGCTCCTCCGATTACGAGAGTCTGCGGGTTTTGCCGCGCCCCGGCCACGCGGATTACACCGGGGCCGTGCGCTACAACGGAGCGAACGATGTGCGCGGCGGCGGGCATTTTTCAGGTCGGCTGACCGCTCCGCTCACCTTTGCGGGCGCGGTGTGCCGCCAGATTCTTTCCGTACACGAAATCCGCATCGGCGCGCACGCTCTGCGCATTGCGTCTGTAACGGACACAGCCTTTGACCCTGTGGAGGTTCCGGACGCTCTGCTGGAGCGCCTTTCCACAGAATACTTCTCCCTGATCGACCGCTCTGTCGAAGCCGCCATGCGGCAGGAGATAGAGGCGGCCCGCAAATTTACCGACAGCGTGGGCGGCGTGGTGGAATGCGCCGTCACCGGGGTTCCCGCGGGCATCGGCTCGCCGATGTTCTACGGCGTGGAAAATGTGCTTTCCTCTATTCTGTTTGGCGTTCCCGCCGTAAAAGGCGTGGAATTCGGAGACGGCTTTGCAGCCGCTTCTCTGCACGGCAGCGAAAATAACGACGCCTTCACCGCCGAAAACGGTCAGGTGAAAACCCGTACCAACCATTGCGGCGGGATTCTTGGCGGCATCACCACCGGCATGCCTCTGATCCTGCGCGCGGCGTTCAAGCCCACTCCCTCCATTGGCCAGGAGCAGAACACGGTGAATCTAAACACTCTGCAAAATGAGCCGTTGGTTGTTCATGGGCGGCATGACCCGTGTATCGTTCCCCGCGCGATTCCGGTAGTGGAAGCCGCGGTAGCGGTGGGACTTGTCAATTTGATGGCGGAAAGAGGGCGACTGTGATGACACTCGAGGAAATCCGAACAAAAATCAACGAGATCGACGATCAACTGCTGCCTCTGCTCACGGCTCGCCTCGACTGCGGACGTGAGGTAGCAGCGGTCAAACAGAAATCCGGCGGCCCGGTACTCAATCCTGATCGCGAGCGCGAAATTCTCGACCGCATGGAGAGCCGCGCCGGAGAATACGGCAGAGAGGTTCGGGTCATCTATGCCGCGTGCATGGAGGCCAGCCGCTCGTTACAGCACCGACTGCTCGGCAGCGGAGAGGATCTGCGCGCCCTGATTCAGAGCGCAAGAGACCGACTCCCGTCCGGTGGGCGTATTGCCTGCCAGGGCGCCGAGGGAGCCTATTCACATCAGGCGGCACTGCGACTGTTTCCGGAGGGGGAGCTCAGCTTCTCCCACGCATTCGGCGATGTATTCGAGGCGCTCCGGCAGGGCACGGCGGATTTTGGAATCCTTCCCGTTGAAAATTCCTCCGCAGGCTCTGTCACCGAGGTGTACGACTTGATTTTAAAGTACCGCTTTTTCATCGCGGCAGCGACCACGGTAAAAATTGATCACTGTCTGGCTGTTCCAAAGGGTACACGGCGTGAGGAGCTGAAAACGGTGTACTCCCACCCGCAGGCACTGGCCCAATGCTCGGAATATCTGAATAACAACGGCCTTTCGGCCGAGCCGTTCAGCAACACAGCAGCCGCGGCGAAAATGGCTGCACAGCAGGGCGGCAGCATCGGGGTGATCTGTTCGCAGCAGGCGGCGGAGACCTATGGCCTGACCATTCTAGACCATGACATCCAGAACTCCCACAGCAACTGCACCCGCTTTGTGGCGGTGTGCCGCGGCCCGATCATCCCGCCGGATGCGCAGAAGATCAGCCTGTGCTTTTCCCTGCCGCACACCACCGGCTCACTCTCCGGGGTCTTATCGCGTTTTGCAATCCACGGCCTGAATCTGACGAAAATCGAATCCCGGCCGCTCGCGGACAAAAACTTTGAGTATGATTTCTATCTGGATTTTTCCGGCAATGTGCATGAGGCCGACACACTGGACTTGATTGCCGCCTTGTATGAGGAGCTTCCCCGCTTTTCTTTCCTGGGAAATTACCGGGAGCTGGAAGCTGCTCCCTGAGCTCTCTATATATAATGAAAAAGAGCATTCTTCCTACCGGGATTTCTTCCGCAGAGAGAATGCTCTTTTCAATTCATGCTATCCACAGTATCCTGATCTGCGGTCTGCTCCATAAAACACAAACCGGAATCTCCGGCAAAAAAATTTCTACATAAAAAAATTTAATAAAACACCAAATAGACATTGGGGTAAGGCTCCTTGATGTTTGATACGTCTATTTGTTCAAAACTTGCCAATATCTCTTTCAGATCATCCTCCGTGTAGGAACCCTGCCAGACACAAAACCGTTTGATTTCCCCGTCAGTTTCATGCGTTGAATGCACCGCATACTCCATTTTGGACTGCTCGCCGCCAGTTTCAACATTTCCAATCATAGACCAAGGTGTTCTTTCTACCACATAATATTGACTCTCGGATTTTTTTCCGATAATGACCTTTGCAATACTTTTTTCACCGGGATGATATACAACAGAAAGGATGCTTCCGGTATGAAACGTCACGCTGTCCAGAACCACGATTAGATCCCGATCATCTTCTGTAAAAGAGGACCGTATCGCTAAGTCGGGACGATCAAAATAGTCTGTAGTATCCTCCGGTGTACAAGCAGACAGTACTCCTAAAAGAAGAAACACGCCTGCAATTAGAATAGAATGAACCTTTTTAAGGAGCGACATAGTATACCCCTTCTGCAAATTCACCTACTTTTAATATCACTTTTCCACTTGCATCTTTAGTAGAAAGCAACTTAGAATGTAATCCCGTATCATCCGTTTTCCACTTTTCTATTTTTCCAGCCGTATTTCTTATTTTAGGCTTAAAGTAGACTCTTCTCACTTGATTTTTCGCTACTGCAAAAGTCGTGCCAAAGTTTTCGTTAGTAGATACACTCTTGGCGTAACTGGTTCCTAATTTTGCTATGATTGAGTTAATATCAGATGAGGTTAGAGAAGCCGAAAATGTACTCGTTACACCCCTGCTTTGTCCGTAGTTTATCGTAGCAGGTCCTCTCACTTGCGGGGTTACTGCAATGGGCGTACCGTAACCGAAGGAATAAGAACTTTCAACATACTTTTGATACGTGTATACCCCCGCTCTTGGCTGAACCGCAGCATCAGCAGATACAGCCCCTGCTGATATGCATGCAATTACTGAGCACAAACAAAAGCACATCAATCGTTTTTTCATCTTTAGCAACTCCTTATCTAATTATTAAATATATTATATCTATAACAAATAAAAACTCAACCCATAAATGGGAAAATGTGATTTTATATTTTAAATATCCATTATCATAATCAATGATAACCTTAAGTTTTTTAGCAAAAGAAAATCCGGCTACAAATCCGCCTGTACGTTAGGAATCAAAAAGCAAGCATCCCCGCCCCAGGCGCCTGCCCGGAACGGAGATGCTTTGTTTTTATTGTGTGAAAACGCCCACTCAGCCCTTCGGCGGAACAGATGTATCCTTCAGTCGGACAACCAGCTCAATCTCGCAGGGAGCGTTGCCGGGAAGTGAGGCAACCCCTACCGCACTGCGGGCTGCACAGCCGTGCGTGCCGAAAACGGATACAAAAAGGTCGGAAGCGCCGTTGCCGATCTTGGCGTGGTCTGCAAAGCCGGGCTCCGTGTTAAGAAACACCGTCAGCTTGACGATATCCGCCACATTGTCGAGTCCGCCGGCGTAATAGTCGACAATCGTCAGGCAATTCAGTGCACAGGTCTTCACGGCCTCATATGCCTGCTCCTCGCTTACCTCTACGCCGACCTTGCCGGTCATAATCAATTTGCCGCCCTGCTTCGGGGTCTGGCCGGCGGTGAAAATAAAATCTCCCGTGCGGATGGCGGGGGAATAGTTGGCGGCGGGCGGGTTAAAACCCGGCAGCTCAATCCCCAGTTCTTTCAGCTTTTGCGTAATGCTCATCGTCATTCTCCTGTTCTAAAAATAGAAGTATCATAAAGCAATTGATTTCAAATGGAATCAAAACCCCTGTGGGTTTTCTGAAAAACGCTCAATTCACCCCAAACAAGGGCAGAAAATTGTATGTCATTGATTCAATGATTCAGCCACTGTGCGGATGTTACAGTGACGCCAAAAACGACAGCTCGGTGTTGCCGCCGGACAGCAGGAAGCAAACCTTCTGCTCCGGCTCAAAGCGGATATTTCCCTCCAGAACGGCGCCTATGGTGATAGAGGAAGCCGGTTCCGCAACGATCTTGCCTTCGCTGCTCAGAAAGTGCGCCGCCTTGGCAATGTATTCCTCACTGGTGGATACCACCTGGTCAACATACTTCTGTACCAGCGGGAAGTTGTTCTGGCCCGGCTGGGTAACCAGCAGCGCATCCGCCAGAGAAGCGGCTTTGGGCAGGCTGACCCGCTCACCGGCCTCAAGGCTCTTGGAATAGCGCGCGACGACCGCAGGTTCCGCTCCGATGACCTTAACGGAAGGTTTCTCACCCTTTGCGCCGATGGCCACGCCCGAAACAAGCCCGCCGCCGCTGACCGGCGTCATGATCACGTCTACGTCCGGCATCTGGCGAACAATCTCTACACCGCAGGTACCCTGGCCCGCGATGATCGCTTCATCATCATACGGCGGAATAAAGATATAACCGTACTTGTCCACCAGGCTCTGCGCCAGCGCCTGACGGCTGTTCAGCTCGCACAGCAGAACCTCTGCCCCCAAGCCTTTGATCTCGTTAATCTTGATTTCCGGCGCGGTGTCAGTAAGGACTACCGTCGCCTTCACGCCCAGCATTTTGGCGGCGTACGCAACTCCGATGCCGTGGTTGCCGGAAGAAACTGCCACGACTCCTTTTGCCAGCTGATCGGGCGTAAGGGACAGAAATTTATTCAGAGCGCCTCTGAGCTTAAAGGAATGAGTTTTCTGCATATTTTCCGCTTTTACATAGACCTGACAACCGAGGGTTTCATCCAGATTCTGCAGCCGGATCACCGGTGTTTCGTAAAGATATTTACCAATCCGTTCTTTTGCCAGGGCGACATCCTGTGCTGTTACCATATTGAATCTCTCCATTCATTTTTTAATTTAGTTCATCCTCTGCTTTCAGGCATACTTTCATAACCTTACCATACCATATGGCAGAGCGGCGGGCAAATTCTTTTTTCTATAACATCCTATATCAAAAATCGTATTTAAGTGAAATTTTCTGCTCCATACAAAACAAGATCGGACTTCTGCCATATGCAACCGTAAATTGCGGAAATTCCAGCTTGCAGCGGTGTACTTCCCGTTTACTGCATGATAAGATAAGCATATTAAGAGGAGGAATACACATGCAGACAGGAGAAAAAATCGCTTTGCAGAGAAAGCGTCTGGGCTTGTCTCAAGAAGACCTTGCATTAGAATTAAAGCTCTCCCGCCAGGCGGTATCCCGCTGGGAAACCAATGAAGCAACGCCCGGTACAGAGAAAATCATTCAACTCAGCCGATTATTTCAAGTCTCTATCGATTATCTGCTGCTGGAGGAACAGGAAACGCCGGATATGGAAACTGTCCGATCGGCCACATCCCAACCGGAAGGGGATACACAGCGACGGAGCAAAATGCGTCAAAGAAGAATTACGTTCGGCGGCTGGCTCTGCGCAGCCAGTTTGTTTCCTTTCATGATTTCCATTGGTGCGGCGACCGGGTGGATGTTACGCCACAATTGGTACTATGCAGATAAAGGCGCTTTTCTCACCGGAGTTATAGAAAGCGGGAAAACGATTCCATTTGGTATTGGGGCTTTTTTACTGGTTGTGGGAGGAGTTATTCTCGGCGCAGAGTACCTGTACGGACAAAAGTAATTTTGCCCGGTAACCCAGCCCATCTTTTGCTGATTGAAATATGGTGAAGAAAACCGACCGTCGACAGATGAAAAACGGGCTATCCATACAGATAGCCCGTTTGCTGTTTGATTGAAACCAGGGCATGTGCGTACACACTCCGCCCTCAACGAAAATCTGAAATCAGTTCAGAATCGCCAGCTCGGTGTCCTTATCGAAGATATGGCACTTCATCATATCCAGCGCGATGTTGGCTTTATCGCCGGGCTTCGCGGTGGAAGCGGGATCTACGCGAGCGGTGAGGGAATTGCCCTCGCAGTTAAGGTACAGGTAGATTTCCGCACCCATCAGCTCCGTTACCTCTACGTCCGCGGTAGCCAGGCTATCCTGCGATTTCGCGAGGAACTGGGGCTCGTCATGAACATCCTCGGGACGAACACCGAAAGTAACGGTCTTGCCGATATATTCATCCAGAGAAGTCCCCTCTGTTTTGGACTGCGGAATCTTCACGGTCGTCTTGCCAAAGGTCAGCGTGTACTGTGCGCCGTCCTTGCCGAGAACCGCATCAAGGAAGTTCATCTGCGGCGAACCCATAAAGCCGGCCACAAACTCGTTGACCGGGCGCTCATACAGATTCTGGGGCGTATCGACCTGCTGAATGAAGCCGTCTTTCATCACAACGATGCGGTCGGCCATCGTCATCGCTTCGGTCTGGTCGTGCGTAACATAGATAAAGGTGGTACCGAGGCGCTTATGAAGCTTCGCGATCTCGGTTCTCATCTGGGCGCGCAGCTTTGCGTCCAGGTTGGAGAGCGGCTCGTCAAGCAGGAAGACCTTCGGATCACGGACGATGGCACGGCCCAGCGCAACGCGCTGACGCTGGCCGCCGGAGAGAGCCTTCGGCTTTCTGTCGAGCAGGTGAGAGATATCCAGAATGCGGGCGGCTTCTTCCACGCGGCGCTTGATCTCATCCTTCGGAGTCTTGCGGAGCTTGAGGCCGAAAGCCATGTTATCGAACACGGTCATGTGCGGATACAGCGCATAGTTCTGGAACACCATTGCGATATCGCGATCTTTGGGGGCAATGTCGTTGGACAGCTTGTCCCCGATGTACAATTCGCCCTTGGAAATTTCCTCCAGCCCAGCGATCATACGAAGCGTGGTGGATTTTCCGCAGCCAGACGGGCCAACCAGAATAATGAATTCCTTGTCTTCGATCTCCAGGCAGAAATCCGTAACCGCCGTCACGCCGCCTGGATAAATCTTGTAAATGTTTCTGAGTGATAAGCTTGCCATAATAAACCTCCTGAGCATATGGATCAGTCTGAAAGCACGGCGTCACTTGACGCCAAAAACCTGATGGAATAGCAAGATTTGATATTATTAATATATCAGAACCACCCTGGTTTTAACAGACCTTTTTTACCCAAAGTTTGCATGGAGCGTTTAGGTAAATCCCATAAAGAAGCTAAAGATGTGATAAAAACAAGGAGGCTTTTCAGGTGAAAACCGCCAGAATTTCTTTGGCAGTCATTTGTCGAATTTCACCAGGGGAAAGATTCGGGTCTAATTTCAGCGAACCAATCTGCACGCGGCGCAGCGCCAGCACGGTTTTTCCGCGGGCCATAAACATTCGTTTAACCTGATGGAATTTTCCCTCATGGATACATACGCGTACCTGACGCTGCAAAGGCGTGATTTTTGCGTCGGCAAGCTCAGGGGGCAAAACGGACAATTTTGCAGGAAGCGCTTCGAAATCTTTCATTTTTACTCCGACAGAAAAGGCCAGGATATCCTGTGAATCGATGGGAAGATCGAGTACGGCATCATAAATTTTCTCAACTTTCTTTTTGGGAGAGAGCATTTTATGTGCATAATCTCCATCGTTTGTCAAAATGAGCAAACCTTCTGTATCTTTATCGAGCCGGCCCGCCGGGAACACCCCCGGGCCCTGCCACTCCTGCGGAACCAGATCCACAACGGTTTTGGCCCTGGTATCGCGCGAAGCAGACAGAACGCCCTTCGGTTTATTCATCATAAGGTAAATAAAGCGGGAAACCGCCAGCTCGCGGCCCTCCACTGCAATCGCATCCTGTTCCTCATCCGCCTTATGCTCCGGCCGCACCACCACTGCTCCGTTCACCGTGACCCGCCCTTTGCGGATCATCAGGCCCACTTCTTTGCGGCTGCCGATGTTCTGAGAAGCCAGTATTTTATCGAGCCGTTCCAGCGCCATCGTACTTTCCCCCTGCCCTTTGTATTCTTACTATTGCCAGACAACCGAACAGGCATCCGGCTGAATACGGCAATTCTTCCTCGCCGCAGGCAGAGAAAGAAATAAATGTCCTTTTGTAAAGCTGTCGGCTCTATTGTACCGTGGGCAGGCGGGAAACGTCAAGACGAAAAGCGTGCGGAGAATCATTCCCCGCACGCCGCGCTTTAAATTATTCATGTAAAATGATATCCGATGCGCCAGGTCAATCCGTCGGCCAGGCGTTGGTGGGGATTTCGCTGACATTCGTCTCTTTGGCAGACTCCGCCGAAGAGGTGAGCTGCTGCGCCGTATTGCCGGGCATGATACGGTCACTGCCGGCAAATCCGCACATCGAGCCGTCCAGCGGGGTGGAGCTGATATCTCCCCCGATCACCTTGCCGCTGTAAACCAGCATGGTGGCACGAACAGGTGAACCCTGATCGGTAGCATTGTTGATCTGGTACACCCACTGTTTGCAGATCTTGCCCGCATAACGGGTCAGGTCAAGCCCCTGTTCCTTTTGCAGAGCATTGTATTTTTCATATACCTCGTTAAAGGTCGCCGGAATCGTCACCTCACGGATTTCGACCGGTTCTTCCGTAACCTCCCAGCCGAACTGGGTCAAAAACGCAATGCGGTCCTCATTGCTCTCCGCCTTCAGATTATATTTCTGGCCGCCCATCGTCGCCTCGCTGCCGGAGCCATGAACAACCACTGCGGTGATCGTAACAAGAATCAGCACCAGAATCAGGAAAATAACCAGCAGGATATTTTTACGCTTTGCTTTCACAGATACGACGAACATCGCTCTCTCCCCCTTATTTCATACCAATACATATGCACGGCGCGGCGCGCTCATGCAAGCATTTTTATGCGAAGAAAAAATCTACGCCGTTGTTCCAAATCCCCTGCACAGCGGCGCAGCGGAAGAGCTGTCAGCACAGAATATTGATGCACCAGATGACGAACGGCTGATAGAACACATCGATCAAAAACGCGCCCACAATGGGAACGATGATCAGCGCCTTGCGGGATTCGCCATATTTCTCCTGAATGGTCGTCATGTTGGCCACCGCGGTGGGAGTGGAGCCGATGTCGTGCCCGATCAGGCCGGCGCACATGACGGCCGCGTCGTAATTCTTGCCCAGAATCCGGAAAATCACGAAATACGTGAGCAGAACCAGAAGCACCGTCTGCGTGACCAGCACAATGAGCAGCGGCAGCGCCAGCGCGGCCAGCTCCCAGAGCTTGAGCGTCATCAGCGCCATCGACAGATACAGCCCCAGAGTCACATCGCCTATTTTGTCGTTAAAGTCCATGCGGAACTCATAAAAATGATACTTCTCGTTCAGGTTGCGCACCAGCACGGCAAAGAACATCGCGCCCACATAGGTGGGGATCGACATGTGAACCAGCTGGCCCAGATACCCCACGATGACCGCCCCAAGCGTCATGCAGAGCATCAGCGCGGTCAGGTTTTTCATGGTGGCGGCATAATCCATCTCCGGCCGCTCTGCCGCTTCCGTTTCGTAGCCCGCGACGTCGATCTCAAACGTCTCCTCGGGCTTTGGCTCCAGGCGATACCGGATGATCAGGCGGCGGCCCAGAGGCCCGCCGATCAGGCTGGCTGCGATCAGACCGAAGGTCGCCGCCGTAAGCCCGACAAGACTGGCGCCGGGGTAGCCCATCGCTTCCAGCGTCTGGCCGTAGGCCGCCGCGCCGCCGTGGCCGCCCACCAGAGCCACCGGGCCGGATACAATTCCATAGGCCGCGTGCAGCCCCACCATCGGGCCAAGCCCGACGCCAATGCCTGTTTGCAGCACCGTTACCACCACGTTTACCAGCCAATAAATCACCAGCAGCTTACCGCCGGTCAGCAGCACCCGCAGGCTGGCCCCCAGCCCTACCGTGGTAAAAAACGCGAGCATAAAGACCGACTGAAGCGTGGAATCAAATTGAAAACTGACCGCTCCGCTTAAGTAAAAGCCGAAATTAATAAACACGAATAAGAATCCGCCCACCACGGGAGCGGGGATGCAAAACTTTTCGAGGAAATGAACTTTACTCTTGATCCAGTAACCGATCAGCAGGAAGATCGCCGCAAGAGTCATCGTGCCGATGTTATCGAACGAGAAGGTCAATACCGAATCAACAAATTCTGCGCGCATACAACAAGCCCCCTCCATTTTATCCGGACACCTGCACACCGGGCCAAGGAGAACTCAACCGCCGGAGCAGCATCCAGCGGCTGTGTAGGTACCTGTGCCGGTATCTCTGTCTGAATAAATATGATGGGTTCAGCCTCAATTATGAACCTTTTGGGGAAGATCTGTTCTCCTCCGCTCAGAGCAAAGGCATACGCGTCCGCCCAAAATCAGCGGGCAAACAGACAGAACGCCGTTCTCCTTTTGCAAGACAAACAATCTTAGAGCGGCAGATGCTGTATAAAAAAAGCCCCTTTGTCCAAAGGACAAAGGGGCTTGCCCGGAGAGCTAAAACAGTTCACACTGTATTCCCGCCGAAGCGACTTTTTTCACGGATTGATCTACAACACAAAGCGGCCGTTTCCAGGGCCCTTTATGCTTTGCCTGCGCAGCCCAGAACGGTGTTGATCTTATGCTCGACCATCTCTTTGATGGCGGTGCGGGCGGGCCCGAGGTACTGACGGGGATCGAAATGAGAAGGATTCTCCGCCAGATATTTGCGCACGCTGGCGGTCATGGCCAAACGCAGGTCGGAGTCGATGTTGATCTTGCAGACAGCCATGGTGGCCGCCTGGCGCAGCATTTCTTCCGGAATGCCGATCGCGTCGGGCATGCTTCCGCCGTAACGGTTGATCTCCTCCACAAACTGGGGAACAACGGACGAAGCGCCGTGCAGTACAATGGGGAATCCGGGCAGACGGCGGGAAACCTCCTCCAGAATATCGAAGCGCAGCTGCGGCTTCTGGCCGGGTTTGAACTTATAGGCGCCGTGGCTGGTTCCAATGGCGATCGCCAGCGAATCCACGCCGGTTCTCTTGACAAAATCCTCTACCTGATCGGGGTCGGTGAAATGTGCCTTGTCCTCATCCACACTCACTTCGTCCTCGATACCGGCCAGCTGGCCAAGCTCGGCCTCGACCGTTACATTGTATTTGTGAGCATACTCCGCAACGCGGCGGGCTTCCTCCACGTTCTCCTCATAGGGCTTGGAGGAACCATCGAACATGACGGAGGTAAAACCGCCGTCGATGCACTCCTTGCACAGCTCAAAGGAGGGGCCGTGATCCAGATGCAGAGCGATGGGCAGCTCGGGGTCCAACAGAACTGCGGCTTCCACCAGCTTTGTCAAATAAGTGTGGTTGGCATATTTGCGCGCGCCTGCGGACACCTGAAGGATGACCGGAGCTCTCAGCTCATGGCAGGCTTCTGTGATTCCCTGAATGATTTCCATGTTGTTGACGTTGAACGCGCCGATGGCGTATCCGCCCTCATAGGCTTTTTTGAACATTTCCGTCGTATTTACCAATGGCATATGGATCACACTCCTGAATGATTTTAGAATACGTTATTGTCATTATACCATAAACCGGAAGAAAAGACAGGCTTGTGAAAAAAATATCTATAAAATCTTCCATGGAATTTTTGTGCCATTCAGGCAGAGAACAGCTGTGCATTACACCGGCTGTAATGGAACAGATACTGCTGCGCCACGCCCGCATACGGCCCAAGCTGCTGCGGAGTATAGCCGGGCAGCAGCACCGCCATGGCGCGCTTCATCCACACGTCCATGGGGAACGCTTCGAGCCGGTGCAGGCCATACAGCAGCGCGCACTCCGCCACCTTCTCCCCCACGCCGTAAATTTTCATCAGGCTTTGCCGCGCCTCATCGATCGGCAGGCGGGAAAGAGCGTCTAAATCCACCTCGCCGCCAGCCACCTTCTGCGCCGCGTCGATCAGGTATTTCGCCCGGAAGCCGCTGCGCACCGGCGCGAGGGAATCTACCGTCTGAACAGCCAGACGTTCCGGCGACGGAAAATCATAAAAGCCGTCGTGCTCTTCGCCGAGCAGCTGGCAGAGCCTGTCCACCAGTCCCTTAATGCGCGGGATGTTATTGTTCTGAGACAAAATAAACGAACACAGCGCCTCCCACGGGTCCTGCTGCAGCAGACGGATTCCCGGGGCAAATGCGGCCGCCTGCCGCAGCGCCGGATGCATCTGCGCCAGCGACTCGCGCACCGCCGCGTAATCGAAATCCAGATCGAAGTAAGGAATCCAGGTTGTTTCGAACTCCGCCGCCGTCACTCCGTGGAACAGCACCGTCCCGTTCTGCTCGGTGATTGTGAGTGTGCGCCCGCAGGCAATCCCGCGGTATTCTCCCCCGGGCAGCACCTGCCAGCGAAAGCACTGGCCGCAGTCGAGTGTCTGGAGCAAATCCAGATCGGGGGACGACGGGATCTCTATCCCATGCGAAGTCTTTCGGTAAAACATGAGTTCCTCCTCTGCCGCGCGCTCGGCGCGGCGCTACAATGTGAACATTATAGCATACTTTTCCTCAGACGGGAACGGGCGGAGGAAACTGCCAGATAATAAAAATCCACCGGCTACGCCGGTGGTATTTCAAAAGCGGGTATAACCCGC
>OBZU01000324.1_pt1 | contig 16883 bp, 16 predicted proteins | sample 1495561 | NCBI WGS metagenome assembly OBZU01 (sample SAMEA2580250, study PRJEB22360) | human gut metagenome | biome: human gut; feature: human-associated habitat; material: faeces | place: Denmark | collected 2008/2010 | reverse complement strand
GGTAACTGGGGAGGCCGAGGCTATCCGTCTTCTTGTTATGGACGCGTTACCTGATAGTAAGTTACGGTGGAATAGTTCCTATTCTGTGGCCCTGCCGTGCCAAGCAGGAACTATTTCACCGCAACTTATCGAGGGGGCTCTTTGTCGTTACGTGCACTGACATTTGTCATGAAATTGCTGGTCGTGAGGGCTGCTACCGGTAGTTGCGGTAGGGTTGGGGCAGATTCAAGCTAGAAATGGTGGTCGCTACCGGCTGTTCTCGACATACTCGGGTCATTCTTCAACGGTCACCACACGAAAGGAACCACCATGGATCTTGCGATGGCACAGCGCCTCGTCGATCGCCGCAAAGCTGCTGGGCTTTCTCAGGAGGCACTTGCCGCCCGGCTGGGCGTAAGCCGCCAAGCTGTCAGTAAATGGGAGTGCAGCGAATCTTCGCCCGATACCGACAACCTTATTGCACTCGCCGCGCTGTATGGCGTGTCGCTGGATGAGCTGCTATATGGGGAGGCGGCTCACGATGCCGACGACTCGGTGGACAGCCGCCCCGACGCGGATAATTCGGACGAGGCCGTAGAAACCGAGGCTTCTGCTGATTACGCTGATTGCGGCGATAAGCCATTTGTCGATATTTCTCTCGCGCGCGGCATCCACGTTATTGATCCCGATAAGGGTGAAGAGATCCATGTTGGCTGGAATGGTATCCATGTGGCTAACGAGCGCAAGGGCGAAGAGGTCCATGTTGGGCCGGGTGGCATACATGTCGATACGCTTGAGGACGATGGGCACAGCGTGCATACCAATGCCGACGGCACCGTCACCATCGACGGCGAGACGTTTGCGAGCTGGAAGGAGGCGCACGACAAACTCGACCATCATGGCAAGCATTTCCACACCAAGTTCGGTCGCGCGTGGAACAAGTTCCCCTTTCCTGCACTTGTCGCCCTTGCATATCTGGCGCTCGGCATTATCTACGGCACGTGGGCTATGGGGCTCTTCCTCGTCTTTTTGATTCCCGTCTACTACGCGCTTGGTGACTTTATCGACCGACGTCATCTATCCAAGCTTATCGACGCCATCTACCCGGCAGCCGCCATTGCTTGGTTCCTCTATATGTGGTTCTGCTTGGGACAGCCTCATCCTGCATGGGTCATTCTCATCACCATCCCAGTTGTAAAAGCACTCATGCGCTGGTGCCGAAAGCAATGGAAACACCGCAAGCAAGCTTAAGCCGTTCTGGCCGTCAGCATCACCCAGCCAACGCCGCTCACCCCTTCAAAGTTGCGGTGAAATACGGACCGTTTGAGAACCTCGGAGCGTCCAGCAGCCCCATTTCACCACAGCTTACGAATGGACCGGGCAATTCCGGCACAGGAATTGGCATTTAACTCACCGCGCGCACGAAAAGGGCCCATCTACTACGATGAACTCGACGGGGTCGACCATACCCGCTTATTTTGAAAATCAGCAAGCCTTCTACCTGCTGTTTTTATTTTGCGATCTTCGCCACGGTCGAGTGTGTGGCAGTAAACGTAGTAGATAGACCCATTTTGTGGCACACGGCTCATCCAAGCTCAAGCTCGAATACCGAGGACCCCCTCATTCACGGCTGCGAGCGAAAAACCGAATAGAATAAATATCAAATTGCTAAGCCTGTTTGGCGAACGGAGGAAATATGGGCGAGGTAGCCGAAAAAGACTGGAGGCTGTTCAAGGAGCTGCTCCCAAAATGGCAAGAAAGCTATATGGAAATGCTCATCGGCCAGTACATCGAGATGCTAAACGGCGACAGCGAAGCGTCCAGTAGATTTTGGGCGTTAGAGGAGCGCATCAATAGGGACAAGCTGTCCTCAGGAGTGCTGGTAAACGATATTCGCCGCAGCACTATGCGTTATGAGATAGCCAACTTGCTTTCCGATAACGTGATTACGCTCGATGACCTTGAGGGTTTTACCGAAGATATTAAGAGCTACGCGCGGCGCTGCATCTGCCGGTAAGAACGCTGAGCGACATGCGCAACCACAACCGCCTTTTTGCATAAATTGCCCCGCCGATTGCATATTTCGGCGGGTCGGTTGCTTTTTGCCCACAGGTACCCCAGGGGGCGGCGTGCAAATTCCGGAGTTTTCAGCGTCCCGGAGTCCGCGGGTGCGGGAGCGGGCGCATAATACAGCGCTTAAAGTCCTGATTCTGAACCCCAACGCCTCAAGAGCCGCTCGTTTTTCTACAGGATGCGGCCCATTGCGCCTGCCTTTCGCCCAAAATCCAGTATGCAAGCGCCCCCGAATGCTGAATATTCCCAAAAATGCACGCCGCACTCTACCCCAGGCACCCGCAGCAAGAAGACGAATAGCTTCGGCCTCCCCAGTTACCGCAGGAGGCCCTAGGGCTTACCTCCCAAATCTTTCCGCAGGACGGAAGGACCCCGCCGCGCGAAGCGCACGGCGGGGTCCTGACATGTCCGAGGACGATTTGGGAGGTAAGCCCTGGGGCCTCCGATGGGGGCAGTCCTAGCCGAGGCTATTCGTCGCCGAAGCTGATGCCCAACGCCTTGGCCTCGCGCACCAGATCGCTCTGGGGGTCGACATATTTGAGCTTGCCGGCGACCTCCTCGAGCGGCATGTGGCACATCTTGCCGTCACGCAGGGCAATCATGTAGCCAAACTCGCCGCGTAGGCAACCGAGCGCTGCCTCGACGCCGCACTGGGTCGCAAAAATGCGGTCCTGGGCGTCGGGCTGGCCGCCGCGCTGCGTGTGGCCGGGGATGGCGACGCGGGTCTCGCGACCGGTCTTGGCCTCGATCTCCTTGGCGATGTCGTAGACAATCGACGGGCTCGTACGCTCGGCGAGCTTCTTCTTGTACTCCTTCTTGGACAGCGCCGCGTCCTCCTTGGAGATAGCGCCCTCGGCAACGGCTACGATGGTAAAGCGGCTGCCGGTCTCCATGCGATGCTCGATGGTCTTGATGACGTTATCCATGTCGTAGGGAATCTCGGGAATCAGGATGACGTCCGCGCCGCCCGCGACGCCGGCGTACAGCGGAATCCAGCCGACCTTGTGCCCCATGATCTCGATGACGAACACGCGGCCGTGGCTCGAGGCGGTTGTGTGGATGTCGTCGATGCACTTGGTGGCGACGTCGATGGCGCTCGTAAAGCCAAACGTCATCTCGGTGCCCCAGGTGTCGTTATCGATGGTCTTGGGCAGGGCGATAACGTTGAGGCCCTCTTCGCGCAGGCGGTTGGCAGTCTTGGTGGAACCGTTGCCGCCCAGCATAAACAGGCAGTCGAGCTGCAGCTTGTGATAGGTGTGGACCATTGCTGGCACCTTCTCGACGCCGTCGGCCTCGGGAGTATCCAGGCGCTTGAACGGTGTGCGGCTCGTGCCCAGGATGGTGCCGCCGCGGGTGAGGATGCCGCTAAAATCGGCGGGCGTCATGACGCGGAACCTGCTGTAGATAAGGCCCTGGTAGCCGTCCTCAAAACCGTAGATCTCGATAGGTTCTTCGCTATTGGTCATGAGCGTTTTGACGATGCCGCGCATGGTGGCGTTGAGCGCCTGGCAGTCGCCGCCACTAGTAAGAAGACCGATCCTGAGCATGATGAATCCTTCCGGGCAAGTTATAACATGCGCATAAGTTTACCCCCGCACACTGTTGATGCGGAGGTAAAACGTGTTAGCTCAAATGTATAGAAATGTAAGCAACGTCAGGCGAGCGTAAGGACGACGGGCCTGGCTCCTTACAGCGCAAAGGCGTCGACGTCACCCCAATGACGGCGCAGCGTGATGGCGGCAGCGGGCTCGGTGTTGTCAAAGATGACCGACCACTGCGTGTTGCTGGTGATGTCTTCCGGATTGGGCTCTTGCGCCGCAGCACGCAGGGCCTTCCAAACGACCGCCTCATCTTGGGCGCCGGCATGGGCGTCGAGGACATCGGCGATGGCGATGGCGCGTTCCTTGCCATGGCCCAGCTCGCCATTCTTTTGGTTGGGAAGCACCTCGTCGCCATAGCAGGCGAAGAAGTTCGTAACCTGGCGTACGGGAGTCGCTTTGAAAGCACGGTCTGGGTCGCGCGGATCCCACTCCACCACCTGCGCGTCACCGGCGGCGTCGTTGATAAAGAAGTGGTAATCGCGTCCGGCCATGGCGTGCATGTCGTAGGCAGAAAGCAGGTCGACGGCCTCCTGCGTGGTAGCCGCGCGGTCGAGCACCAGGCGGATGGCGAGCGAAGTGTTGATGACGGGGCGCTGCGTGTCCTGGTCACAGGGTTTGGAATCCAGGGTGAGCACGGCAATGGACACGCCACATTCGTTGACGCCGTCGAGCTGGGCAAACGGGCCCATGAGTGCGGCGGCACGTCCGGCGACGGAGTCAAGCGGAGTGTTATCGCCCAGGTTGTTGAGGGCCGCAAAGCCGATGGAGGCATAGCCATCGCGCGGGTGGTTGCGCACCAGCAGCGCCGAGGTGTCGTCCTTAAAGTCGTAATTGCGACCGGTGCGCACGCGGCCTTCGACATCTACGGCGACAAAAGCGCTGCAGGCAAACTGGGGCGCCTGGACATGTGCCGGCACGCCGGGCAACACCTGCGCCACTACGGCATCGATGTAGGCCTGGTCGTCGCGCACGCCAGCGGCGATGATGCGGTCGAGGTCGTAGTCGTAAGCAATGTCGATTGCGTACAGGTCATAGTCATCCGCGTAGCCGGTCAAGCGTTTGAGCGACGCGACGGACTTGACTTGCTTGCGGTAAACGATGCCGGTGGCAGCGGCAAGGCCGACGGCGGCTCCCGCGACACCGCAGGCGATGGCAACGTTACGTGGCTTCATGACGGCTCCTCTCGTCCTGTTAGCGCAATTGTCGCAAAAGGAGCACGGGCATGATGGCTCAACTTGGTGAGCGGCGCGGAATTAAGCACGGAATGAAGAGTGCGGCGCTGGCGTGGCGGGGTATGCTGGAGGGGACCATCAACCCAGCGAAAGGGGAGAGCATGACGGATCAGGAAACGCCCGAGCGCGCGCACGTGACGGCCGACGATATCGAGGCCGCCAACGACCTTATCGACTTTATCGAGGCATGCCCCAGCATGTTCCATACGGCGGCGACCATTATGGCCGAGCTCGACGAGGCGGGCTTTACCTACCTGCCCGAGAACGCGGCGTGGGGCATCGAGCCGGGCGGGCGTTATTACACGCAGCGCAACACCTCGAGCGTTGTTGCCTTTAAGGTGGGCGAGGACCTGGCTGCTACGTGGGGCGAGGACGGCGTTGCCGGCGACTATCATTTTCAGCTCACGGCGTCGCACAGCGATTCGCCGACGTTTAAGGTCAAGGCCGTGCCCGAGCTCGACGGCGCGGGCGAGACGCTGCGCCTGAACACCGAGGCCTACGGCGGCATGATCGACTACACCTGGTTCGACCGCCCGTTGGCGCTCGCGGGCCGCGTGTTGGTGCGCGAGGGCGACCGTATTGAGAGCCGCCTGCTTGCCACCGAGCGCGAGGTCGCTATTATCCCGAGCCTTGCCATCCACATGAACCGCGGCGTTAACGAGGGCTTTGTTCCCAACCGAGCCATTGATCTGTGCCCGCTCATCAGCGCTGGTGACCTTAAGCAGGGAGATTTTGACGCCCTGATCGCTGACGAACTGGACGTTGAGCCCGAGCAGATCCTGGGCCGCGATCTGTTCCTGGTCAATCGTCAGGATGCGCGCATTTGGGGCTGGGCCGACGAGTTCATCTCGACGCCCAAGCTCGACGACCTGGCCTGCGCCTACACCTCGCTGCAGGCATTTTTGGGTGCCGAGAACGCGCACGACGTTTCGGTCTTCTGTTGCTTCGATAACGAGGAGGTTGGCTCCGAGACCAAGCAGGGCGCCATGTCGACCTTCTTGGCCGACGCACTGCGCCGCATCAACGGATCGCTGGGCTTTGACGACGAGTCGTACCACCGTGCGCTTGCCGCTTCGATGCTCGTGAGCTGCGACAACGCGCATGCCGTGCACCCCAACCACGCCGAGAAGTGCGATGCGCGCAACCAGGTTGTGCTCAACGGCGGCATCGTCATCAAGGAAGCTGCCAACCAGCACTACTGCACCGATGCCTTTAGCCGCGCGGTGTTCCAGGCTATTTGCGATGACGCCGACGTGCCCACGCAGGCCTTCGCCAACAAGAGCGATATGGCCGGCGGCTCCACGCTCGGTAACCTGTCCAATATGCAGGCGAGCATGCATGCCGTAGACGTGGGCCTGCCGCAGCTGGCCATGCACTCGAGCTACGAGACCGGCGGCGTACGCGACGTGATGTACGCCATCCGCGCCCTCACGGCTTTCTACGAGCGAAACCTAACCATCAACGGCGCCGAAAGCGTGGAACTCTAAAACCTGCCAAAAAGGGATGTTAATTTTGGCAGGTTTTATCTGGGCAAATGCCACAGCGCCAACGGCAAGACGGAGCTGCTAAGGCTTGCAGATGAAGTCGACGCCAGTGAAACTCCGCAGGTAGAGCAAAAGTCAGCGAGAGCCCGCCAGAGCGAGCAAGGTGACGTGAAAGAAGGGCATAGGCCTTTTGGCCATGCCCGACGATTGAACGTCAGATTGCCGCTCTGGCGGGCTCGCAGCGTCGAGGGGTTCCGGCGTTTGGTAAAACGCCGGAACAATCTAATGTTCGATCCAACAGCGCAGGGTCTCGCCGGCCTGCAGGTGACGCAGATTCTCCGCGGCGATGTTGACGACGTTGTTGAGCGTAGCCTCCAGGTGGAACCATCCGGAGACGTGCGGCGTGATGAGCATGTTGGGCGCATCCCACAGGGGGCTTGTCGCAGGCAGCGGCTCGGGATCGGTGACGTCGACCGCGGCCCCGGCGAGATGTCCCGACGCCAGAGCGGCAACCAAGTCGTCGGCAACCACAAGATCGCCGCGGCCGCCGTTGGCAAAGAAGGCGCCCGGTTTCATCGCGGCAAAGAACTCGGCGTTCGCCAGACCGCGGGTCTCGGGCGTGCTGGGCATAAAGGATGCGACGATGTCAGCCTCGGCCAGGCGCTTGGGCAGGGCGTCCATGCCGTCCATGTCCTCAAACACAATGGGGTAGACGAGCGGATGGCGCTTGATGCCGCGGACGTGCGCGCCCATACTGCGGCAGAGCGTGGCAAAGTGGCCGCCGATATCGCCCGCGCCCAGCACCAGCACGTTGGCGTTTTTGAGCGAGGTGACCGGACCTAAATCCTCCCAGCGATGCTCGCGCTGCAAGTCGTGATAGCCGGGCAGGCGCTTCATCATGGAAAGGACCATAGCAAACATGTGCTCGCTCACGGCCTGGCCGTAGGCGCCCACCGAGCAGGAAAGCTTAGCGTCGGCTGGCACGGTGCCGGCGGCCAAGTAATCGTCATAGCCCGCGGTCTGCAGTTGCAACAGCTGGAGGTGCTCGCACGCGGTAAGCAGGGCAGGGTCTATGTTGCCCAAGATCACGTCGGCGTTGGCGACCTGCTCACACGTGATGGTGTCGGCGCTCGTGTAGATAAAGTCCTCGCCCGGAGCGCTCGACTCAAGAATTGCGCGATGACGGTCGTTGACGGGCAACAAAACCAGGATGTTCACAAGCAGTCCTCTCCGCCCAACCTGCCAAAAAGGGACAGGTTTGTTTTGGCAGGTTTTATCAGGCAAAACGTTCAAATAAAACGCCGGATGCAAGACGAGCGTGCCCGTCGGCATCCGGCGCATCCACGGCTACCAGCTGAGCAGCTCGTAGCCGTCCTCGGTCACCACGAGCTGTACCTCGCACTGGGCCGAATCGCTGCCGTCCTTGGTGCGCACGCACCAGCCATCGCCCTTGCTAATCTTGATGTCGGGCGCTCCGGCGTTGACCATGGGCTCGATGGTAAAGACCATGCCCGGAGCCATGATGGTGTCCACATCGGGCGCCTCGGTGGTAAAGCCCACAAACGGGTCCTCGTGGAACTCCTTACCGATGCCGTGTCCGCCGTACTCACGCACCACGCTAAAACCGGCGTCCTCGACCGTCTTTTGCACGGCCTCGGCCATCACGGACAGCGGCAACCATGGCTTGACGGCTGCCAAACCCGCCTCCACGCTGGCGCGGGTGACGTCGACCAGGCGCTGGCGCTCGGCCGAGACCTCGCCGATGCAGAACATGCGGCTCGAGTCGCTAAAGTAGCCGTCCAAGATCGTGGAGCAGTCCACGTTGATGATGTCGCCCTCGTGCAGCACATCCGTATCGCAGGGGATACCGTGGCAGACGACGTCGTTGATCGAGGTGCACACGCTCTTGGGATAGCCCTCGTAGTTGAGATCGGCCGGCGTGCCGCCGTGCTCGACTGTGTAGTCGTAAATCATCTGGTCGATCTGGTTGGTGGTCATGCCTGCGGCGATATGCTCGCCCACATAATCGAGCACGCCCACGTTGATGGCTGCCGAGCGCTTGATGCCCTCGATATCGGCGGGCGTCTTGTAGAGCGTGCGGGGCAGAACCTCCCAGCCCTCTTCCCACAAGCGCTCGAGGCGCTCGTCGAAGGCGCTATGGCATTTCTTATATTTTTTGCCGCTGCCGCACCAGCAAGCGTCGTTGCGGCCGGGCACGGGTCCGTTGTCAAACATGGCTAACTTCCTTTCATTCGCAGCTAGTATAGCCCACCCACGCGTCCATAAAAGTTGCGGTGATATAGTTCCGATTTAAGCGGTTTAACAGCACAAATAGGAACTATATCACCGCAACTGATGGGGTGGGATGGCGGGCACTAGCTGCTGCGTGGTTTTGCTAGTAGCTCACCTGGCAGGGAATGCCGAGGGCTTGGACGCGCGCGGCAATGGCGTCGAGCACCTCGGGCGCCGCTTTAGCAAGGCCGGCGACCGGTGTCTCGCGCGCCACCGTGTAGATGGTCGCTTCTTGCGGGCGAATGCGCTCAAGCGCCGCGAGCCAGGGGGCAACGTACCCCTCGCCGGTGTTGTCGATGAGCTTGCCCTGATACTCGCCGGTCAAAAAGATCGTCTGGATAATAACGTGACCGTCAAAGCTTGCGAACGTCTCGATCTGGTGCTCGACGTCGTAGGGGCCGACAGGCTGATCGAGCAGCTGGATAAACGCCGGGTCGACCGTATCGAGCTTAAGAATGTTGTCGTCGACCATCATGAGCGCATCGTGTACCTGGGGACGGTCGGCGCGCGTGCCGTTGGAGAGCACAGCAATCTTGGTGCTTGGGGCAAGTTCGTCGCGCAGTGCGACGGCACCGGCGATGGCCTGCGGAAACTCCGGCGCGGCGGTGGGCTCGCCGTTGCCTGCGAAGGTGATCACATCGGGGAGCTCGCCCTCGGCTGCCATCTCGCGCAGCTTTGCCTCGAGCGCGTCGAGCACCACGGCAGCCGTGTTATACGGCTCGTGGCAGGGGCGCTCGGCGTTGAGGCCGTTTTCGCAGTAAATGCAGTCGAACGTGCAGATTTTGCCGCTGGCCGGCATCATGTTGACGCCGAGCGAGAGACCAAGGCGGCGGCTGCGCACCGGTCCAAAGATGGGGCTGGCATTCAAAAACGTAGACATAGACATATGCTCCTCAAGACAATTGTGCCTAAGCATAGCATCGGCTCCGAAGCAAGGTGCGGGCTCTTGCTTTACAAGTTTCGTTTTTGCACGTCGCTCATTATGCCGTGCCATGAAAAGCCTCAGGTCGGGTACAGTTAATCTGTTAACAAAGCGTAAAGCAATGCGGGTCTATCCAACCGTACTGACGGGCAACTGGATGGGCATTGACGATGGGAACACAGTATGGATTTTACGGTTGAGAATGCGGGCACCACGATCGCCTGTCGCGAGTATGCCGGCCCGGTTGTATCGTCCGATACGCCCGCCTTGGTGTGCGTGCACGGCGCCTGCGTCGATGGCACATTTTTTGACGGCATCGCCCGCGAGCTCGCCTGTGACTACCGCGTCATTGCCTACGACCGCCGCGGTTGCGGCGAGAGCAGCGACGCCGCGGACGGGCGCTACGACCTCGCCGCCCAGGCTGCCGACCTGCAGGCCGTTATCGAGCATATTGGCGCTCCGGCAAACGTGCTCGCGCACAGTGCCGGTACACTGGTGACGCTGGAGCTCCTCCGTGCAAACCCTGCCATAATCTCGCGTGCGATTCTGCATGAACCCGCCGTGACAAACGAGGGTGCCGGCCTGGGCGCGGCTCCGGTTTTACTCGAGATGATTGCTGCGGGAAAGGTCTCGAGGGCATTAAGGGCCTTCCTGGGCGCCATCGGCGATTCGGACCCTGAGGCTCCCAAGCTAACCGAGGCAGAAGCCAAGCATGCCCTGCGCAACGGCCGCAGTTTCATGGCAAACGAATACGAGACCACTATGACCTACGTTCCCGATTGGAATCGCGCCCGCGCATCGAAAACGGTGGCCGCCGTATTCCTGGGCGAGCTCTCGATTGGCACGCCCCGCGAGGCGGGCACGAGGACAGCAGCTGAGCTCTTGGACTGTCCGCTCGTAACGGTTCCCGGCGCGCACAACGGGCTGCGCGATCGCCCGACAGCGACCGCGCAGGCTGTCCGCGGGATCTTGGGGCTCTAGCACCCGCAATAGTCAAAGCAGGCTCCATCCGCAAACGTTTCGGCCGTGTTAACAAATGTGCTCAAAACCTCACGTCTGCGGCTTCAATCGCCCCGTCTGCCAACTCATAAAAATGTAACAGCATTCACGTGCCCACCTGCATCGGCAAGGTGTTACTCTTGTAACATTTGGAACCCACCGCTACCATGCGAAACTATCGAAAGGGCCCCATATGCTCAATAATCACGAGGCCAATCTAACCGACGAGGAGGCTGCCGCCGAGGTCGCCCGTGTCGCGAAGACCTACCCCGTGGTACGTTTGCTGTCGGCCGATCAGATTAAGAGCGAGCCTAACTGCCTACTCGCCGGCGATCGGTGCCCTTGTCTGCGTCAGTCGAGCCTTGAGGCCTTGACAGATTCCGATGAGGTGTCGGAGCAACTGCTCAACGATGGCGTTGAGTACCGCGCCCATCTGCGCCCCCTGAAGGTCGAGGGCGAGCCTCATGTCCTGCTGATGGTGCGTCCGATCGATGAACAGGAGACCGCAGAAGAGGACCTTGTCTACACCGATGTGCTGACGAGTGTGCACAATCGCCGGTATTACGAGGAAAAGCTTCGCGGCGCCCGTATGAATGCCGGCGTTGCGATGATCGACCTTGATGATTTTAGGGTCTTCAACGATACGTGTGGCCGTCATGCCGGCGACCTTGCGCTCGGTGCTGTGGCGACAGCCATACGCAGCGGAATTCGTTCGACTGACGAGCTTGTGCGCTATGGCTGCGACAAGTTTGTGGTTGTCATGCCCAATATTCCCTCCGATGACTTCGCCCGTCGCCTGCATCAGGTGTCCGATGCCGTTCGTGCCACGATTATTCCGGGCCATGAGTACATGAGCTTGACGGCATGTGTTGGTGGCGTTCGCATTCATGGCGAGACGGTCGATGAGGGCGTTGGCCGCGCTGTCCAGTTATTGAGCCGCGCTAAGGCAAAAGCCGGTACGGTCGTGACCGATGCCGATTCCATCGAGGCCTTCCAAAGCGAAAAGCCTTTGGTGCTTATTGTCGATGACTCCGAGATGAACCGAGTCATTCTCAACGAGATGCTCAGGGACGAGTACTGCATCCTCGAGGCCGATAACGGTCGTACGGCGCTCGACATGGTCGACCGCTATGGCGATGAGTTGTCGCTCGTGCTGCTGGACATTGTCATGCCGGGCATAAGCGGCTTTGAGGTGCTGGCCGATCTGTCGCGCCGAACGGGTATCGACAATCTGCCTGTCATCATGATCTCGAGCGAAGATTCCGATGATATGGTGCTGCGCGCGTATGAGCTGGGTGCCTCGGACTATATCAACCGCCCGTTTGACTCCCGTGTCGTGCGCCGCCGTGTAAGCAACACCATCCGCCTATACGCCAAACAGCGCCGTCTGACGAGCCTGCTGTCCCAGCAGTACAACGAGCGTGTCAAGAACAGTCGCATGCTCATCGACATCATGGCCGGTGTCATGGAGCTTCGCAATGGCGAGAGCGGCAGGCACGTTACGAATATCGAGAAGCTGACCGAGCTGCTGCTTGGCTGCCTGGTCCAGCGTAGTGACAATATCTTCCTCGACAATGAGGAACGCTCCACGATTGCTCTGGCTTCGGCGCTGCACGATATCGGCAAGATGTCGATTGACGATGCGATTCTCAACAAGCCCGGGCGCCTCACGTCCGAGGAATTCGAGATTATGAAGACGCATACCACGATCGGCGCCGACATGCTGCTCGAACTGGGCCGCCATCACGCCGGCAATGCACTTATGGAATATGCGTACCAGATTGCGCGTTGGCACCACGAGCGCTGGGACGGCAAGGGTTATCCCGACGGCCTTAAGGGCGACGATATCCCTATCGCCGCGCAGGTGGTGTCGGTGGCCGACGTGTACGATGCGCTGACGAGCGTCCGCGTGTACAAGGATGCTATTCCGCACGAGGAGGCGATCCAGATGATCCTGGACGGTAAGTGCGGCGCCTTTAACCCGCTGCTGCTCGACTGTCTGCTCGAGGTGCAAGACCGTATTGCCGAAACATTGGCGCGCCCTGCCGAGGTCGTTGCGCTTCCTACGATTTAGTTTGACCAAAGGAGTTTGAATCCATGATTTCCATGCGTGAAGCGTATGAGAAGATCGGCGCCAATTATGATGACGCTTGCACTCGGCTGATGGGCGAGGAGATGCTTGCCCGTTTTGCCCTCAAGTTTTTGGATGACGAGAGTATGGACAAGCTGGAGGCTGCCATGGCGGCAGGAGACGCCAAGGAAGCGTTTATGGCGGCGCACACGCTCAAGGGCGTGAGCCAGAACCTGGGATTCGATAATCTGTACGAGCCGGCGGTCGTGGTGACCGAAGCGCTGCGCGGTGCCGATACTGTTGACGGCGCTCGCGAAGGAATGCATGCGCTGCAGCAGCAATATGCGGCCACAATGTCGGCCTTACGCGAGGCGGCTGAATAAGAGCTTACGTGCATTGTGATGACTATGAGCGTGGATAATCTCCCGTTTTAGGCCCGGTGGCGGTCTCAAAGTGGGAGATTATCCACGCTCGTTCGGTAAGTGTCCAAAAATTCACTCTCGCGCACTGGCGGGGCTTTCCGCATGCAATCCATATCGTTGTTCGATAAACTATTCGGATAACGATAGATTCGATGAGGGTGAGTGTATGTCCAACAGCGTTCAGCGTATGGCCAAGGCGGGCGAGACTGTAAGGAAGCTTGGCTTTTGCATGGCGGTCGTTTTTGCGGGAATGCTCGTCGCTTTTGCCGCGTTGGTTGTTTACGTGATCTGGTATGCGGTTGCAAACGTTGTTTCTGTCGATTCTTTCGGTGTCGTGACGCTTCTCGATGGCGGGAGCATCGTTATCCCAAGCGGGCTGTGCCTGGCACTCGTCGTGAGTGTTTCGCTTGTCGTTTTGTGCGGAATCAGCCGTGACATTTCGCGGGGCGTATCGCCCTTTACCAGGGCGCATGTGCGGCTTATCCGTGTTCTCGCGCTTGCCTTTGCTGTTAACGCCGCGGTTTCGCTTGTTGGTGCCTATGGATCGGTCAATCTTACCATTGGTGGGCTGGAGCTTTGCGTCGTGCCTCATTCCTTCGTTATCGCGATTTGCCAGGGCGTTGCCTTTGACGCGGGGTCGCTTATCGGCGCGGCCGTCTGTTTGTTTGTCTCGGTGATCTGGAGCTATGCCTCGCTGCTCCAGGAGCAGTCTGACGAGCTTGTGTAGGAGGAAACATGAGCTATCTCATCATCGAGCTTGAGACGCAGCTGCTTAAGACCGGAAAGACCAGCTCTGATCTGATTCGTGCCACGGGGCATACTCCGGCTAATATTTCTAAGCTAAGAAACGGAAAAATTAAAGCTATTCGTCTTAAGACGCTTCTTGAAATTTGTGATGAGCTTGATTGTCAACCGGGAGATATTATTCAGCGCGTGAGCGAGAAAGAGCTCGAGGAACTTATTGTCGAGCGCGCGAAGAATGCCGTGAGGCAGATGCGGGATGGCAGAGGCAATGAGGCGTCGCTTCCGACATCGGTCTTCGCTGTCGATTTGAGCGACGAGTAGCATAAAGCGAACAACTATAACGAAATATCAGTGTAACGGAACCCGTGTCTAACACGGGTTCTTTGTTTATTAATTATCTTGACAAATATAAGTTATCGGCAAAGAATAACATCAAGAACGAACGATAAGAGAAAGGAGGAACGATATGAGCTGGATTGTAAAGCCGAGTCATGTGGACCCCGGTGGTGGGTGCAACGGTTACTGCAAGGCATTCTGTGGAGCACGCACTTGCGTCAATAACTGCAGCAAAAACTTCTGTTTAGTTAATCTCTAGCAGTTGCGGCTGCTGCCAGGCGACAGTCTGGCAGCAGCGGTTTTGTTATCAAGCAGAACGGGAGGCCAATGAGCGCATCAACGATAAAGCTATCAAAGGTGTCAAAGCGCTATGGAAAACGGCGTGTGTTGCATGACGTTTCCTTCGAGGTGGGTCAGTCTGAGCTTTGCGCCCTTGTTGGTGCAAACGGGGCGGGTAAAAGCACGCTTATTAAAATAGTGCTGGGCCTCTGTGGGCCATCGTCGGGGAGTGTGGAGCTCTTTGGAGGCAAGTCGAAAAAAGAGCTGAGTCTGATGCGGACGCGTGTCGGCTATGTGCCAGATTCCAGCGGAGCATACCAATCCCTCAGTGCGGCTGAGAATCTTCGGATCCGATGTGCGGAATGGGGGCTCGATGAGAAACGTGAGGTTCCTCGCGTTTTGAGCCTTGTCGGGCTGGACGTCGATGAGAAAAAGAGCGTGGGCAGTTTTTCTCTGGGAATGAAACGGCGGCTGGATATAGCTACGGCTTTGTTGGGCGATACCGACGTACTAATTTTCGATGAGCCGGCAAATGGATTGGATCCGTTGGGCATCGAGAGTATATGGGCCCTTATCGGTCGATTGAATCAAGAACAGGGCAAAACCATGCTTATTTCTAGCCACGACTTGGATGAGCTGGCATCGGTTGCAACATGCTGCCTGTTTCTTCATGACGGCGAACTGCTGAAAAAGGAATCGATGGACATCATAAGGGATGAGGCGTCGTCCTTAAAAGAGTATTACAGGCGCTTGATGAAGGCGGTCTCGCTATGAAGCGGGCGATCCATCCCATAAAGGCAGATATGATGCGTTTGTACAGGATGTTTCCGGCGAAGCTTGGTCTTGCGCTTATGCTGGCGTTCGGCCTTCTCTTCGGTGTCTTTCTAAAAAACGGAACAACGTTGCTCGCCTTTGGCAATAGCGTTTTTGGGGAGGATATTGGTTTCTTCTGGAATGTAATCGATCCTTCTGCACCTGATGAGTCCCTTGTGCGCAGTGCTTTTGCCGGCACCTCTCTGTTCGTTCCACTCATCGTTTGCCTGGCGATTTTACAGGAGCACGGCTATGAAGAGGGATACCGAATTTCTTCAGCAAGAGGTCTTACCCGCTTTTATGGGGCTCTAGCTCATGCGCTTTCGTCTGCTTTAATAATTGGCGCAGCATATAGTGCGCTTTGCTTTCTTCTGTTTGCAATAGCCATAATACGTGGAGGGCATAGCTACGCGCATGGCATGCTGGCTGCATTTTTGCCTGCAATGATAGTCAACACCGTATTGGTGATATCGGTTGCGCTGGAGACGGTGACCATCTATCGGATTACAGGCAGCGCTGTATTGAGCGGGGCTGCAATAATAATCGGATTTGTCATGAGCTTGACGCTCTACGGAGCCTTCCTTCAGGCACCTATACCATCCTTGCGATGGATCTTCATCCTTCCTGGGCCGTACCTTGGAGTCGGATGCGCCCTTGGGTATAGCGATATGGGGCAACTGGCGCTTCTGGGCTATGGCGTGGCAGCCAGCTGTTTATCGGTATTGATTTACGCTCTCGTGAGCTTTCGTGCTGGGGGTGTGCTCAATGGCTCGTCAGATTAAAAGATTCCTCCATTCAGAATTGAAGCACGTGAGTAAATGGACGTACGCCTTAATCCTGGTAATTTATGCGTGCATGGTGGTATTGCAGCTTAATTCTTTCCCGATGTGGTTCTGCAGCCTCCGTGAGAACAGTTTCTTGGGCTTCTTCCCAGACCCGACGCTTCGGCTATCGGCGGAGGATGTCCTTCTATTTGGTAATGCAGAGGTTTTTCGCGGTCTGCTGTTCAACGTAGCCCCGTTGGCTCATGCATTGTTCTTTCCGTTCATCGCGGCTTGTATTGTGCCGCGCTTTGTCAGTTCGGGCTTTGTCGAGGAACCGTGGGGGCTGTCGGAGGCTCGGGGAGGGAAGCGGGCGTGCGCTATCGTTGCGCGAGCGATACTGTCTTCTTTCGCCCTTTTGGGCGCGTTTATCCTGACGAGTGTCGTTTTGTACTGTCTTAACTGTGCAATCGTTTTGGATGCTCAACAGTGTTTCAACCTGAATATGTTTTGCTATCGACTTTTTCTGGCGAGTGCCGTCTGCCTTGCATATGTGGCCTCTTGCGTGATCGCTGTTTCCTATTTTGGGTCCGGCTTCGGTCCTATTGGCATGCTGCTGCTTGTCAACGTCGTAGCGATCTACATACAGATCGGGGCCAATTCCATGCTTCCGCTTCCAGCCTCGATGCTCATGTGGATTTGCGGAGTGACCCCGTTGGGGAATGGTCAATGCATTTCGATTTTAATTGACTGTCTCATAAACGTAGCAAGCGTTGTTGTCATTTGCTTTACTGTCGACCGATTGCGGTCGAGATTTCTCTGATTGTTTGTGAGGGATAATCATACCGAGCATATCAAATACAGGGGGGGCGGGC
>OBZU01000306.1_pt1 | contig 17696 bp, 17 predicted proteins | sample 1495561 | NCBI WGS metagenome assembly OBZU01 (sample SAMEA2580250, study PRJEB22360) | human gut metagenome | biome: human gut; feature: human-associated habitat; material: faeces | place: Denmark | collected 2008/2010 | reverse complement strand
CTTTGCAATGTCTCGAATGTCTTTTGCTTCGTACTGCTGTGCAATTTCAATATCAGATAAAAAGCCCATTGTTACAAATCCTCCTGATCCATTATGAATTCGGCCCCCGAACGCCATCATAAGCCGCCACGTGCAACCCGCCAGGCGTTTGAAACCACTCTTTATTTCAAAATACCACACCAAATTCCCCGTTACAATAACCAAATTACCGCGAAGCGTCCAATTTGACGATAATAAGACGAAAAACCATATGAATTCCAGACGCTAAAACCATCGAAAATCCAGCAGGCATCCCGTTTTTACGAAGAACTGAAGTATTTGAAACGAACTGTTCCGACAAATCTCTTGCGTCGAAAATAAAAGGCTGATGTTCAGAAAATTCCGCCGAATAGGACGGATGCCACCAAACGAGCAAGTGCCGGGAATGGAAAAGTACTCATTTTAAATCGTTCAAGACGCAAATGTCAGGAAAGAAAAGACACTTGCGCCACCATCAGCCGGACGGGAGAGTCCCCCTGATTTTGAACCTTTACATTTACGGCAGCCCCGCCGGGTGCTACTTCCAGACGGGCCGCGTCGCGCGATGAAAGAGCGGTGGTTTCCCCTCCTGCGCTGAGCTCGGCGCTCCCCTGCACACACCAGCACAGCAGGACGCTGCGGCCCTGCTCACCGCTTTCGCAGCGGATCTCCGCCGTCTGCCCTGCGCCGACGATCAGCGCAAATGCGTTGCCCCGGCAGACGCCTTTCCGGGTCATCAGATTATAGTCTACAACCCTTCCGCGGCTGCGGGTTTCCCACGCGCCGTCAAATGCGGCGCATTCCAGCTCCCGCAAGATCACCGGCGTTTCGCTTCCATTATAAGTAAGGGAAAGCTCCCCCTCGACCGGCGCGATGATACGGTCGTAATCCGGCAGAGAGGTAAAGTCCGATTCCTCAAGCTCCACTGTAGCCGAGCTCAGCCGAAAATGAAAGTCGCGGTCGGCATATAATGCGCCGGGCGGCTCAATGATGATCTGCGTTGTTTTCCCGCCGGACCATTCGCTCACCACAAAATCCTGCGGCACGATCTTCTCCAGTTTTGTCATTTTGTGTCTCTCTCCTTCTGTAAAACGATGTGAATAAAGACGGTTTTCTTACACTATATCCGCTCTCTCGTCTAATAAACGTCATAAAGAGGTTGCTTTCACCGAAAAAGCCGGTTTGGGTGGTTGCACTTGCCGAAATCTTCTATTATGATTATTTTGTAGCCGATTCCGTTGCCGGATTCCCGTTCTCAGCGCGGATTCATCCACCATAAAAAATTTCAGTATAGAAACGGAGCCGATCATTATGATGAACAAAATTCTGGAATGTGTACCAAACTTCAGCGAAGGACGCGACCTGGAAAAGGTTGAGAAAATCGTCTCCTCTTTCCGCGGAAAAGAAGATGTAAAGCTGCTGGATTACAGCACCGATAAAGACCACAACCGCTGCGTTGTCACCGTAGTCGGCGAGCCCGAAGCGGTACGCGACGCGGTGATCGAGGCCATTGGCGTTGCCACCGAGCTGATCGACATGACCAAGCACGAGGGCCAGCACCCCCGCATGGGCGCAACCGATGTTGTTCCCTTCATCCCCGTGCGCAACTGCACCGTAGACGAAGCCAGCGAGATCGCCAAACAGGTCGGCGCCGCCATCGCAGAGAAATTCGGCGTGCCAAGCTTCCTGTATGAGAAGTCCGCTTCCGCTCCTCACCGCGAGAATCTCTCCGAGATCCGCAAGGGCCAGTTCGAGGGCATGCCCGAGAAAATGAAGGACCCCAAATGGAAACCCGATTTCGGCCCGGATCACATTCACCCCACCGCCGGCGTAACCGCGGTCGGCGCCCGTATGCCCCTGGTTGCCTTCAACATTAACCTCGATACCCCCAACCTTGAAATCGCCAACCAGATCGCCCGCAAGGTCCGCTTCATCGGCGGCGGCTTCCGGTTTGTTAAGGCGATGGGCGTTATGCTCGAGGATCGCAACATCGCTCAGGTCTCTATGAACCTGACCGACTACACCAAATCCGCTGTATACCGCGTATTTGAAACCGTTAAGATGGAAGCCCGACGTTACGGCGTCAATGTGGTCGGCAGCGAAGTGATCGGCCTGGTTCCCATGGCCGCTTTGATCGACTGCGCAGAGTATTACCTGCAGATCGAGAACTTCAACATGGAGCAGGTCCTGGAAACCCGCCTGTAAGCAATCAATTTTGGAGGTAACATACCAATGGAAATGAAAGATATGACCCTTGAGGTCTTTTGTGCCACTACCGCATCCAACGAGCCCGCGCCCGGTGGCGGAAGCGTTTCTGCTCTGGCCGGCGCACTGGCCGCCGCTTTGACGGAAATGGTCGCCCAGCTGACCATCGGCAAAAAAGGCTATGAAGAGGCCGCGGACGAAATGAAGGCGATCATCCCTGAGGCTGCGGCGCTGCGCGCGGAGCTTCTCGATGAGATCACCCGTGACAGTACCTCCTTCAACGCTTATATGGAAGCGATGACTCTGCCGAAGGACACCGACGAGCAGAAGGAAGTTCGCCGCAACGCGATGCAGGAGGCTTTGAAAAAGGCCGCCGAGGTGCCGCTGCATGTTGCCGTAACTGCGGCAAAGATCATGCCGATGGCCGGCACTATGGTGAAAAAAGGAAATGCCAACGCCGTAACCGACGGCATGGTGGCCGCGATGATGACCCGCACTGCGGTTCTGGGCGCTCTGCTCAACGTGAAGATCAACCTCGGCTCCATTAAGGACGAAGCGTATGTAGCGGACATGAAGGCAAAAATCCACGAGATCGAAACCGCTATCGTTCGCGACGAAGCCGCTGTTTTGGCAGCTTCGCCCCTGAAATAAGAAGCTTATGATTTGAAAAGCACCAAACAGAATAAGTGAATGATGGGAACGGTCTGAGAAATCAGGCCGTTCTTTTTTGCTCTCCTTCTTTTGATACGATTAAAAACTCATGTGAAAGTAGTACCAGCGGTCAACGATTTTTTCTGTTTCATATTGATTGTCCCCGTTGACCTGCTCATAGCTCCACCCCGTATCGGTTTTTACCAGAGACATAACTTCCCCCTGAAAGCCCAAAGGAACATCCGACGGGGAATAATAGAACCCGGTGTAGGAAGAGGATGGAGCCAGACCAAAGCCGCCGCACAGGAATTCGACCATTTTGCTGTCGGAATGATAGACGATCTCCTGAACGCCGGAGACAGAAGCGCCCTCTGCGCTGCCGCGCTCTATGACAGAGGAAGCAACCTCTGTCAGCTGCGCTTCGTTGTTTTTCACACGAGAGACAATGGCCCCTTTGGTGCCGGGATACCAAACCGATACAACGGGAATACTGATCAACAGACAAACTACGAGAAACAAAAGCAGCACCGGCCGTTTTTTCAATTGGTCTTTCATCAGCTTTTCCCCCTGCCATTTTCATTCAGTCATTTCCAACGATAGCTTTCTGAAAGTGATCGGCGGGTTGAGCACGCTGACACCCGCGGAGAAGCGTCTCAAAAAACTGTCTGTTCCCACACGGATACGGCCTTGCAGAAAGCTACCGCAAGCAGCTATGCAGGCCAATAAGAACTTTCTGAAAGCGGCTGGTGGGTTGAGCCCACTGACACGCCACGGGGAACCCGCAGAAAACTCTCTTCTCTGGAAAGATAATCTGCCTTCGCGTCTTTTGCAAAAAGAAAAAAGCATACCGCAGCATCACCGCTTAGTATGAAGTTTGAAGTTATTCTACCACAAATACCCGGATCGTTCCACCCTGAAAAAGTCTGCGCGGGCAGTGAGCGTTTCGACGCTAAAGACCGCGGAGAAAGAATTTTACGTCGCATTTTATCAACCAAAATTGTTTCGGAAAACGAACATAACGACTTCTGATCCTTCCATTTTTTGTTTGCTAGGAAGATCGAGAAAAAGTGAAAGGATAGTAAAAGATTCTATATTTTGGTAAAAACCCAGTTATACTGTGACTTTCTCTTCTATTCAAAATGAAATGAGTCTCTTGCTTCTTCTCATCTTCCATAAATCCTCTATTCACGGCTCCAAGAAGAAAATATTCAAAACTTGTTTTTGCAGGATTTTCTGCCCATACCATCAACTTTCGCACATATTTTCAATTATTTTGATGAAATTTGAATTTTTTTCAGGAAAAAGAAGGCATTTTCCTGACTTTGAAAAATGCGATCGGACGGAAGAAAAAACAGGAAAAGAATGATCCTGACGTAAAAATCCAGGCAGACTGCGCATTCTATAGTTTGTTATCAGATTAGCACAGTAAAATTCCATCTTATTTCCGTCTTTTCTATCAGAGCAAATTAAGGCTCAATGCAGGGGCAAAAACACCGCTTTTTCCCTAAATCATAACGAAAAAACCTGTAACATAAAATGAAATAGATGGACAAGCCTTCGATTGTTCCGGGAAAAACGGCATTTTTTCCTTTTCGAGCGCTTTGCAATAAAGCCCCCTGATTTGCTCAAATTCCCACGTTTTGAATTCAATTTAACGTGCTAACATGTTAGCTAGCTACCAAATCATCTAGATGACACAATAAAGCAAATTTGGAATATTGTCATCAAAAACACAAGTGTGAAAACCTGCGTTTTTTTCATTCTATATTAGAAGTAAAACACATTTCACAAAGCTCTTCAAAGCCGCATCGCACCTGGTTTTTTCAGGGCTTTTGAGGAACAAAATCACTCTTATCAGAATCACAACTTTTTTTCATTGATCAATCTTTTCAATTTTTTTGCCTTTACCCTCTTCTCTTTTGTATCTTTTCCCCGTAAAATAAGAAGGAAAGTAAATTTAAGGCCATCAGTCTGGGTTTTGGCCACCCCAAAATTACGATCTTTTTCGCTTCATTCTGTCGTTTTTCATTATTTATTACAGTTTGCGTTTGTTTTTACCTAAGATTGCTCCTTTTCGGCCTGCAATTGCAATTCAGCAATTTTTGCAGCCTGATTTTTAGAAAAATAAGAAGATTCACTTAGACGTTTCTTTGACATGCGGCGATGTATAATCTGGTCAAAGTTCAACAAGTGATTTGTGTGTGAGTTGCATTGAAACCAAAATGGTAAAAGGAGATTGTACATTATGAAAACTGTTATTTTGACCGGCCAGGATTTGACCCTGGAAGAATTCGCACTGGTTTGCCGCGAGGACGTGCCTGTTGCTTTATCGGAGCAGGCCAAACAGAACATCATCGCTTCCCGCAAGGTTGTGGATCAGATCGTCGATGAGGATCGCGTTGTTTACGGCGTAACCACCGGATTCGGAAAGTTCAGCGACGTTGTCATCAGCAGCGACGAATGCAAGCTGCTGCAGAAGAACCTGATCATTACTCATGCGGTCGGCGCCGGCAATCCGTTCCCGCGCGATGCGGCCCGCGGAATGCTGCTGCTCCGCATTAACAATATGGCGAAAGGCTTTTCCGGCTGCCGTATGGAGGTTGTAGACGTTCTGATTGAAATGCTCAATAAGGGCGTTACTCCTCAGATTCCCGAAAAGGGCTCTTTGGGCGCTTCCGGTGACCTGGCTCCTCTGGCTCACATGGTTCTGCCGATGATCGGCCTTGGTCAGGCGGAATACAAGGGCGAAATCCTCGACGGCGCCGAAGCGATGAAGCGTGCGGGCATCCCCGTCGTGGAGCTGAGCGCAAAAGAGGGCCTGGCACTGATCAATGGTACCCCGGCTATGACCTCTACCGGCGCTTTGACCGTTTATGACGCTCTGGAACTGCTGAAGGTCGCCGACGTTGCCGCCGCTCTGAGCTTTGAGGCACACAACGGCGTAGTCAACGCTCTCGACGAGCGCATCCATGTAATCCGCCCCCACAAGGGCCAGATGGATACCGCCAGAATCCTGCGGCAGCTGCTCAGCGGCAGCAAAAATACCACCCATCAGGGCGAGATCCGCGTTCAGGACGCCTACTCCCTGCGCTGCGTACCGCAGATCCACGGCGCGAGCAAGGATGCCATCAACTTTGTCAAGCAGAAGGTCGAAATCGAGATCAACTCGGTTACTGATAACCCGATCATTTTGAAGGACACCATGGAGGGCATCTCCGGCGGTAACTTCCATGGCCAGCCGATGGCGCTTCCCTTCGATTTCCTGGGAATCGCGATCGCGGAGCTCGCGAACGTTTCCGAACGCCGCATGGAGCGCCTGGTAAACCCCGCACTGAGCGGTCTGCCCGCATTTTTGACCAAAGATGGCGGCGTAAACTCCGGCTTTATGATCGTTCAGTACTCCGCTGCGGCTCTGGTTTCTGAAAACAAGGTTCTGGCGCATCCCGCCAGCGTTGACAGCATTCCTTCCTCTGCAAACCAGGAAGACCACGTCAGCATGGGCACCATCGCGGCGCGCAAGGCCCGCGAGATTCTGGGCAACGCCCGCCGTGTTCTGGCAATGGAGCTGATGTGCGCCTGCCAGGCGATCGACATGCGCGGCGACAAGGGCATGGGCGCAGGCACGAAACCCGCCTATGATACCATCCGTGCTCTGGTGAGCAAGCTGGAAGAGGATCGCCCGCTGTATGAGGATATCAATCTGTGCGAAAGCACCCTCATCGACGGCAGCCTGATTTCTCATGTAGAAGAAGGCGCTTCAAAGATCGAGCTGTAATTTATCGAAAGAACGAACCTGAACACCGCCGACAGTTTTGATCCAACGCAAAGAGCATTCCCCGTATGAAGCCAGGATTCGGACGGAGATTGTCAGGCGTGGAAAAAATTGATCTGGTACGTCCCAGCACTGTTACTCTGCTCTTTGTTCTGATGGATCGCCCGAAGGAACGGGCGGTGTTCGGTTTTTCTTAACCCCCACGGTTCGTGCGGATAGTCCTTGCAGCGAATGAGATTCACAGCATACACAAATAAACGCAACGAAAGGAGAAATGAAACGCACTTGTTCACGCTGTGTTTGCTGACCGGCTGTATCCCCACAAAAAGGTCTGCGCCGGAACACTGAGAATGGTTTGCTTTCGCTTTCTCAGTTTGTGCTCTGTGAATCCTCCATACCGCTAACGGGGCTTGTGGCATAAAGAGGGGATGTTTTCTGTATCAGTTTTACAGGTTTTCCCTTTATTAAAACAAGAGGAGGTTATTTTATGATTTTGACGAACCCGGTACTTATTGCCGTTGTTGTGCTGCTTGTACTGTGCTTCTTGAGAGTGAACGTTCTGCTGGCCCTGTTTGCCTCTGCAGTTACTGCTGGTTTGGTCGCAGGCATGGACGTTTCGACAACAATGACAACCTTTATCACCGGTATCGGTGAGGACCCCGAAACGGCCCTGTCTTATGTGATGCTGGGCGGTCTGGCCGCCACCATCAGCTACACGGGTGTTTCTGACATTCTGGCGGTTAAAATCGCCAAGCTGGTCAACGGAAAATCACTGGTATTCGTGTTTTTCCTGGGCTTTATTTCCTGCTTCTCGCAGAACCTGATTCCCGTACATATCGCTTTCATTCCGATTTTGATTCCGCCGCTGCTGATCGTCATGAACAGGATGAAGATCGACAGAAGAGCTGTGGCCTGCGCCCTTGCGTTTGGTCTGCGTGCTCCTTATGTTGCCATCCCTGCCGGATTCGGTTTGATTTACCACGGCATCATTTCGAACAACATGACCAAAAACGGCATGGAAATCGACAAAATGGATGTTTGGCGTTACACCTGGCCCCTCGGCGTTGCAATGCTGATCGGCTTTGTTCTGGTCGTTCTGTTCCTGTATCGCAAACCCAGAGAGTACAAGAACGTGGAAGGCTTCGCGGTTGATCTGGATACCGTTGACACCACCATGACCTTTAAGCACTGGTCTGCGGTTATCGCTGCGGTTGTTACCCTGGTGATTCAGCTGGTTTGGGGTTCCCTGCCGCTGGGCGCTTTGATCGGTTTGGCCATTATGTTCATCACCAAGGCAGTCAAATGGTCCGACATGGATAAGATCATTGACGAAGGCGTTCAGCTCATGGGCTTCATCGCATTCGTTATGCTGGCTTCCAATGGCTTCAGCGCCGTTCTCCGCGACAGCGGCGGTGTTGATCAGCTGATCCAGAGCTCTTTGGGCTTCATCGGCGGCAGCAAGCTGCTCGGCGCGCTCATCATGATGCTCGTTGGTCTGTTCATCGTAATGGGCACCGGTACTTCTTTCGGTACCGTTCCTGTTCTGGCGGTTCTGTATGTACCGCTTTGCGCACAGCTGGGCTTCAGCGTCGGCGCAACCACGCTCCTGATTGCTGCGGCTGCTACCATCGGCGATACCGGCTCCCCTGTTTCCGATACCACACTCGGACCGACGGCCGGACTCAACGCGGACGGACAGCACGACCACATTTGGGATACGTGCGTACCAACCTTTATTGCATCCGATATTCCGATCTTTATTTTGGCAATCGTTGCTCCCCTCTTGATGTGATCGGAATTCCAAACAAACAGAGCGCCGTGGAAATTTCCACGGCGCTCTGTTTGTTACAGAAAAGTTCCTTTGAAGCAATCCTTTTTCCACTCGAAGGGTAAGGAGAAACTGAATATGAACTGCCGTAATCCTGAACGGTTTTAAAAGAATTCTTGAAAAAGATTTTAAAGCGTGTTATGGTGCGGATAGTTCATCAATCAGGAGGGATTTTTATGACCTATCAGATAGAAGAGATGACAGCGGCCGGGCCATGTCGATGCGGCGCACCGGCCCGTATGGCCCCGGCAATCACGCGCTGATGGAAACATTCAAGGAATGGGTCAGGGCCAACGACCTGTTCACCGACTCGGCAGTCATTCTGGGAATTTTACAGGATCATCCCAGACCACACCACCGGAACGCTGCCACTACGACGTTTGCATTCTGGTTTCTGACGACTATTTCCAAATGGACACGGCCGTTACTGAACTCTCCCTGCCGGGCGGCAAATACGCGGTCTTTTCCATCCCCCACACCGCAGAGGCGGTTCAAAAAGCGTGGAACGACATCTTTCCGCAGCTTGCCGTCGATGGGCTGACTTTAGACCCCTCCCGGCCGATTCTGGAGAGATACGTGCCGGCAATGCTGCAAAAGCATCTGTGTGAAATCTGTGCCCCGGTGTGAATGCACCTTTTCTAACAAATCATCCATCAGCAGACCCGTCCGCAGCTTTTCTGCGGACGGGTCTGCTGTATTTCTTTCGAAGTATGTTTACTCCCGGCAAGCGGATTTCTGCTGCTCCAGCAGGCCTTTCAGGCTGCGGGCCGCGGCAGCGATATCCTTGGCAGCGACGATTGCCGAAACAACAGCGACACCGTCTATACCGCTCCCCCGGAACAAGGGAATGGTCTTTGCGTTGATGCCGCCGATCACAACAATTGGAATACTCACGGCGGAACGGATTTTTCTCAGTTCTTCCATGGAGACGAGCTGTGCGTCCGTCTTGGTGCCGGTGGCAAACATGGCGCCGACGCCAAGATAGTCCGCGCCGTCGCGTTCGGCCTGAAGAGCCTCCTCCACTGTGGAGACAGAAACGCCGAGAAGCTTATCCTCCCCGAGGATGGCGCGAACCGTTTTCGCGGGCAAGTCCTCCTGCCCGACATGAACCCCCGCGGCATCTGCGGCCAGGGCAATATCCACCCTGTCGTTAATAATGAGGGGTATCCCCTTTGCATCGGTCATCCGCTTCACACCGAGTGCCGTGTGGTAAAAGTCGAGAGAAGAGGCATCCTTTTCGCGCAGCTGCACCAGTGTGACCCCTCCTTCTATCGCCTGTTCCACAGCCTGCTCGAGCGTCGTCGTGCTCATCAGATCGCGGTCGGTAACCAGGTACAGACTGAGATCAAAATCAGGCTTCATCGAGCTTCGCCCTCTCTTCCAGAATTTCGGCGCTCATACGGCTGATCGCATCGACCAGCGCGACGCGAAAGCTGCCGCTGCCGAGTTCTTTCGCCCTTTCAGCCGCGAGCTCCCCCGCTATGCTCATGCAGAGGATTCCTCCCGCGGCGGCGGAGAGGAAATCGTCTGTGGCGCCGCAGAACGAACCGACGAGAGAGCTGCACATGCAGCCGGTTCCCGTCACGCCGGAAAGCGCCGAAACGCCGTTTTTCAAATACAGCGTGCGGGTTCCGTCCGTTACAATGTCGATGGCGCCGGTTACTGCCGTAACGCAGCCAAGGCGCTTCGATACCGCCTGTGCGGTATCGCGCGCGGCCTGCAGTCCACCGCGGCTGTCCTCCTCCGAGGCATCCACGCCCTTTGTCCGGGAGTCAAGACCGGCCACAAACCGGACTTCGGAGAGATTCCCGCGCAGCACGCTGATCTTCACTTCTTCCAGAATCCGTCTGGTCGTTCGGCTGCGCAGCTTGGAGGCCCCCGCGCCGACCGGATCAAATACAACGGGGATTCCAGTTTTATTTGCCTGTTTCCCAGCCGCAAGCATCGACTCGATCGTTCTTTCATTCAGTGTGCCGATATTCAGCACCAGCGCGGAGGAAATCGCGGTGATATCCGCCGCTTCGCCGATATCGTCCGCCATGATGGGCGAGGCCCCGATCGCCAGCGTGATATTCGCGCAGTCATTGACGGTAACATAATTGGTGATGTGGTGAACCAGAGGCTTTTTCGAGCGAACTTCTTCTAAAATGCCGCCGATTTGCTCTAGCCATTCTTTTTGAGTCATGCCATCTCTCCCCTTTCGTTTATTTGCTCTCGGGCATCAGCTCGACGTCGAGCCCTTCGAGAATCCGGTTCATGGTACGTACGGCGCACATTTTTCCGCACATGGAGCAGCTGTGCTGATCCTCCGGCGGAACGCTTTCAAAGTATGTTCTTGCTTTCTCTCCGTCGAGCGCGAGCGCAAAGGTCTCTTCCCAGTCCAGCCGCCTTCTGGCTTCGCTGATGCGATAATCCGCCTGGCGTGCATGTTTGATTCCCTTGGCAATGTCCGCCGCGTGGGCCGCGATTTTTGACGCAATGATGCCCTCCTTCACGTCGGACAGATCGGGCAGGCGAAGGTGTTCTGCAGGAGTGACATAGCAGAGAAAATCCGCTCCGTTCGCAGCAGCGATCGCTCCGCCGATCGCGGAGGTGATATGGTCGTACCCGGGGGCAATATCCGTGACCAGCGGCCCAAGCACATAAAACGGCGCGCCGTGACACAGCCGATTTTCGAGCTTCATATTGGCGGCAATTTCATCCATCGCCATGTGGCCGGGGCCCTCCACCAGGACCTGTACGCCGCGCTCCCATGCGCGCTTGGTCAGATTCCCAAGCTCCGTCAGCTCGGCGATCTGAGAGGCGTCCGTCGCGTCCGCAATGCTGCCGGGGCGCAGGGCGTCGCCAAGGCTGATTGTGACGTCGAATTCGTGCAGAATTTCGAGCAGCTCGTCGTAATGCTCGTAGAACGGGTTTTCGTTCCCGGTCATCTTCATCCACGCAAACAGCAGCGAACCGCCGCGCGAAACGATATTCATCTGACGCCGCGCCCGCATAAAAATCTCTACGGCGCGGCGGTTGAGCCCGGCGTGAATCGTCATGAAATCCACACCCTCTTCCGCGTGGGCGCGCACCACCTTCAGAAAATCCTGAGCCGTGATCTCTTTTAAATCCTTTTCCAGATACCCCACCGCATCGTAAACCGGTACGGTACCAATCATGGCGGGGGAGGTTTCGATCAGCTTCTGCCGGAAGGTATGCGTCTTGCCGTAGTTGCTCAAATCCATGATGGCTTCGGCTCCGAAGCGTTCGGCAAGGCGAACCTTTTCCATCTCGACCCGGTAATCCACACAGTCGCCGGAAACACCGAGGTTTACGTTGATTTTCGTGCGAAGCCCCCTCCCCACGCCGTGCGGATGAAGCACCGTATGCCTTACATTGGCCGGGATGACGACCTGTCCGCCGGCCACCAGCTCCAGCAGCTCCTGCTCCGCGATAGCTTCTTCCTGCGCTACCTGACGCAGTTCTTTTGTGACAATCCCTTTACGGGCAGCGTCCATCTGTGTTTGAAATTCCATTCATTTGCCCTCTCTTTCCTGTAATCCGTTCTGATAAAGATCGTAAAAATGATGCGTGGGGCCGCAGCCCTTACCAATCGCGAGCGAATGACGGATCGCGGTGGTGACGTACGCCTTTGCTTTGCGCACCGCTTCCTCCATGGAACAGCCCAGCGCCAGATTGCAGGCGATGGCAGAGGAATACGTACAGCCCGTGCCGTGTGTGTTTTTGGTCTGGATTCGCGTTTCGCTGAACCGGTAAAAGCGCTCGCCGTCGAACAGGATATCCAGCGCATCGCCGTCGGCGTGGCCGCCTTTTACCAGAACACCCCTCGCCCCCATGGCGTGGATTTTCTTCGCAGCGCGCTCCATATCCTCCGGCGAGTGAATTGCAAGGCCGGTAATGGTCTCCGCCTCGGGAATATTGGGAGTGAGCAGATCGGCCAGCGGCACGATTTCGTGGATCAGCGTATCCATCGAATCCGGCTGCATCAGGGGGCAGCCGTTTTTGGCCAGCATCACGGGGTCGATCACCACATTGTTCGGGCGGTATTCGCGCAGCTTTTCCGCCACAGCCAGCATGCAGTCGGATTTGGAAAGCATACCGACTTTCACCGCGTCTGTGCCGATGTCCTGAAACACGGCGTCGATCTGCTGTTTGATCATGTCGGGAGAGATGTCCTGCACACCGAGAACTTCGCACGTGTTTTCCGCCACCACGGAGACAATCACGCTCATGCCGAAGGTGCCGTGCGCCGCAAAGGTTTTCAGATCGGCCTGAATTCCCGCGCCGCCGCTGCAATCCGAACCGGCTATGGTCAAAAGCTTTTTCATATGGGTCACCTTTCTTTCCTCAAAACAAAAAGGATGCCGCCGACCATGGCAAGCATCCTTTCGATCGATGTTTTGCTTCCCTACGCCAGTGTTAACTAACAGGTTCAAAGGGTCAGGTTTTAACCTTCTCAACTCCATAGAGTCCCCCCGCAACAGATTCAGTTGTTAAATAAAAAAGTGCTTTCCCTTATGAGGAAAGCACCGATTCATTCGTTCTGCATTTGCTTCCCTGCGCCAGTGTTAACTGACAGGTTCAAAGGGTCAGGTTTTAACCTTCTCAACTCCGTAGAGTCCCCCCGCAATCTATTCGATTACTCATAACTTAGCACGTATTTTCTTTTGTGTCAATACCGAACGAAAAAACACGTTTTGAGATTGGCCTTGTCAGAGCGGTACTCCGGCCGAGGACGCTGCACCATTGCCCAAACCCGATTGCCGTGGTAAACTGAGCTTATTAGAAGCGGAAATTCTGAACCTATACGCAGAGAAATTGGGATTTAGAAAGGGAAAACCGGATGAATATCATAAAAATTGAGGGAATATCAGAATCATATCCTGAACGGATAGATGGTACCCTAGAGTGGTATGCTTGCCAAGAGAGCAAAGATTACTTTTGTGATTTATATGAAGCTGAAGCAATTGTGAAATCGGGAAAAATATTTTCTGGAATGACCTGCCATTTGATTCATTATCCAGAGGGAACGGTTTACAGTCCATTCGAATTGAAAGAAAACGTCTATATCGAGCAGCCGGTTTGGGATGAAGGAAAGCTATCCTTTTTAGGAGTAGATTTTTTCAAACAGAAAATACAGCTGTATCGCTATTTTCCGGAGAATCAGGAACTTGAAATGATCAAAGAACTGCCGTTGGGAATTGTAGAAAATTGTTACAATCTTGCATTAAAAGTCTCGCCCCTTATGCTTTGTCGAGATGCAAACAATAAGATTTTTGAAATTGTCTGGCCAGAAAATAAAAGAATAGAGATAGGACAAACCGAGGATTTATTGTTCCGCGATGGAGAAGACTTATATTTTTCCGAATGGTATGAAGACCCGGAATACCATGAAAATGTAATCATCAGAGATCTGTCTACTGGAAAGATAAAGGAAAAACATTCCGGCTATCTCATTAAGCTGCCCAACGGAGTGTATTGGAAGATTTCATTATAATTTCCAATTTGAAAGGAGGGGATTCGATGCAGTACGGCCCGAATCCTGATGCGATCTACCCCAACGAAGCGATCAAAAGTGTCTGCTTTATTAAGAATGTCATCACCCGTCCCAATATTCTTGTGGGCGACTATACCTACTACGACGACATCCACGGCCCGGAGCGCTTTGAGGAGCACGTCACCCATCATTATGAGTTTCTGGGCGACAAGCTCATCATCGGAAAATTCTGTGCCATCGCCAAGGGCATCGAGTTTGTCATGAATGGCGCCAACCACCGGATGTGCAGCGTTACCACCTATCCATTCAACATCATGGGCAGCGGCTGGGAAAAATCCATGCCCTCTTTGGATGACCTTCCTTTTAAGGGCGACACCATAGTGGGCAACGATGTATGGATCGGACAGAATGTTACGGTGATGCCCGGCGTCCATATCGGTGACGGCGCCATCATTGCCGCAAATTCTGTGGTGGCGAAAGACATCCCCGCCTACTGCATTGCCGGGGGAAATCCCTGCAAGGTTATCAGAAAGCGTTTCGATGACGATCTGACCGAATACCTGCTGCAATTGCAGTGGTGGAACTGGCCCGCCGAAAAGATCTTTGAACATCTGGACATTCTGTGCAGCGCGGATTTGGAGAAAATCCGGACAATAGAAAAGCAGTGAACAGACGGAAAATACACAAAAGCGGAATTGACAGAGGCGCACAGAACCATATCTTCCATCATCCACAAATGCGAAAAAGCACGGGAAAAATTCTCGAACGGTACCTTTCATCACACGCTCCTAAAGAACAGAAGAAAAGAGATGTATATGTCCAAAGCCTTGATTGAAGAAGCTCTCGGCATCGAGGAGTGAAGTCCGATACGATAGCCATCCTGAAAAAGGCAGAGCGAATATACCGCCCTGAATCCGGAAATCATTACTGACAATCCAGGATACCGATTGCGGCAGAATTGCAGCGGAAAATTTTGATTAGGAGATGTCAATATGAAAAATGAAAAACGGGAATTGTCGCTCGAGCAGCGTGAGGAGCTGCTCAAAACCTTAAAGGCCCGCTTCGAGAAAAACAGGAATCGGCATCCGGGTATTGAATGGGATGAAATACAGGCAAAATTGGAAGCCAACGCGGAAAAGCTGTGGTCGCTGAACGAAATGGAAAAAACCAGCGGCGAACCGGATGTTGTGGGGTTCGATCGTTCTACGGGCGAATATCTTTTTTATGATTGTGCGGCGGAAAGCCCAAAGGGCCGCAGAAGCGTCTGCTATGACCGCAAAGGGCTCGAATCGAGGAAAGAACACAGGCCGGAGAATAACGCAATCGATATGGCGGCTGCTATGGGTATTGAGTTACTGACGGAAGAACAATACCGGGAACTGCAGAAGCTTGGAAGCTTTGATACCAAAACGTCGAGCTGGGTGAGAACTCCACCCGATATCCGAAAATTGGGCGGGGCCCTCTTTTGTGACCGCCGTTACGACACGGTCTTCGTATACCACAACGGGGCGGAATCTTACTATGCCGCCCGGGGCTTTCGAGGCCTGCTGAGAGTCTGAATTTGATGAGCACGCGCAAGAACAGAGAAGTCTAAAGTGATTATTGTCAAAGTGCTCGGGAAAACAGAATTGCACGGGGGAAATATATGACATATGAAAAGATGAAGGCAGTACTCCAAGATTACAATTGGGATAATGGGTTTGATGTACCGAAACAAATACTTCTGGATGAGAATTGCGATTTGGCTTTGGCATTAGAGGTTTTCTATCTTGGGGATGGCTTTGGATACTTTCAGACCTTTGCCCACAATATTGGCGGCACAAAGGAATGGTTTTGCTTTATCAGTGACCTGTACGAGGATATTGATAACGGGAAATACAAGAAGTCAGAGCATCACTATACAATTCCGCTGTCACAGGTACAACGTTATCAGCTTAGAAAAAACAACATCCCGGAAGTATTTTTGACAGACATATCAATCCCAGTTTAAGGAGGGCAAAATGATCATTCGTCAAGAACAAAAAAGCGATTCTGAAAAAGTGTATCAGGTGGTTCAGAAAGCGTTTGAGAAAGCGGAACGTTGCGACGGCAACGAGCAGGATTTGGTTGTTGCGCTGCGAAAAAGCGCGGCATACGTACCGGAGCTCTCTTTGGTCGCCGAAGAAAACGGTGAGGTTGTTGCGCATATTCTATTTACCAAAATCCGCATAGGCGATCAAACGGAACTGGCTTTGGCGCCGCTTTCCGTTTTGCCGGAATATCAGCGCCAGGGGATCGGAACAGCACTCATGGCTCGTGGGCATCAAATTGCCGCTCAGATGGGCTACGGATTTTCGGTGGTTTTGGGCAGCGAAGAGTATTATCCGAAAGCAGGATATGTACCGGCAGAACAATACGGAATTCAGGCGCCGTTTGATGTTCCAAGTAAGAATTATATGGCGCTTGATCTGCAGGGTAAGCCGCGCAAACGGAACGGTACTGTGGAGTATGCCAAGGAATTTTTTGAGGTATAGCGAGAAAATGGCGAGCGAATTGACCAAAGCACAAACGGTTGACAGTAAGCGCAAAGACTCTAAAATAGGATCAAAGGGGGAATCGTTTTGAAAACGATCGGACTGCTCGGCGGGATGAGCTGGGAAAGCACGGTTACTTATTATCAGGTCATCAATGAAATCGTAAACCAAGAGTTAGGCGGACTGCATTCCGCCAAAATTCTGCTGTACAGCGTGGATTTTGCTGAAATCGAAAAGTGCCAGGCGGACGGTGATTGGGATAAAAGCGCGGATATTCTTTCCGCGGCAGCCAAGAATCTGGAAAAAGCCGGAGCAGATTTTATTGTGATCTGCACGAATACCATGCACAAGGTAGTGCCCCAGATTCAAAGCAAAATCGGTATCCCGATTCTACATATCGCGGAAGCGACAGCGGATGAATTAAAGCGCTGCAATATCACAAAGGTCGCATTGCTTGGAACCAAATATACCATGACACAGGATTTTTATAAGGAAAAACTGACGCGCGCGGGAATTACTGTTCTGATCCCGGACGAACAGGAAATTGAAACGGTAAACAATATCATTTATAAGGAATTATGTTTGGGGATCATTTCGGAAATTTCAAAGGAAAAGTATCGAGATATCATCAAAGCGCTTTCCAGGCGCGGCGCTGAGGGAGTTATTCTCGGCTGTACGGAAATCGGAATGCTGATTCGGCAGCAGGATACCGACCTGCCCGTTTTTGATACGACCAGAATTCACGCGTCAAAAGCCGCCATGCTGTCCACCGAAAGATAATTTTTTAATTTCTCAGCGGGACTTATGGCCCTCTGCACAGAAAGCGCCCGCCAACAGCACAAGGCCGTTGGCGGGCTTTTGGAATGCAAAGAAAAATCAGAATTCGGGCAGAGTAATGATAATTTCTTCCGACAGGCTCACCGGGCCGCCCATGCGGCAGCGGATAACCTTGCCGTTTTCGATTGCGGCGGCAGCTTCGATCACGCCGCCGGGCTGGTGCAGGCTGAAACGATGCTCGCCGTTGCCCTGCTGCAAAGCCAGAAACACCGCAACCGCCATGGAACCGCTGCCGCAGCTGCTCTCCCAGATCAGGGAATCTGTGTCACACACATACACAACGGGCACCATGTTTTCTCCGTTCAGGAAAAGGATTCCGTAGGCGCTGGCGGGTGCGGCCGCCGGGCATGCCGCAAAACAAAGCTTCGGGTA
>OBZU01000305.1_pt1 | contig 17713 bp, 16 predicted proteins | sample 1495561 | NCBI WGS metagenome assembly OBZU01 (sample SAMEA2580250, study PRJEB22360) | human gut metagenome | biome: human gut; feature: human-associated habitat; material: faeces | place: Denmark | collected 2008/2010 | reverse complement strand
CCGCCGTGCCATTAAGGTGCGGCGGGCGCTTGTATACCAAGGCAACCTGCCTATAATGATGCAAGTTAAATCGCCGAGCGCATCGCACGCACTTGCATCAGGCATCCGAGAGGAGAAAACATACCCATGAAGGCACTCTACAATGACGGTTCGGTGGCCGAGCTCCCGCAGGACGAGGTCACGCACGTCATCCGCCACTCCGCCGCGCACATCATGGCGCAGGCCATCAAGCGCCTGTACCCCCAGGCCGACTTTGCCTACGGTCCCGCGACCGACAACGGCTTCTACTACGACGTCGACCTGCCCGAGGGCGTCAAGATCAGCGAGGACGACTTCCCCGCGATCGAGGCCGAGATGAAGAAGATCGTCAAGGAGAACCTCAAGTTTTCCGTGTACGAGAAGCCTCGCGCCGAGGCCATCGCCCTTATGGAGGAGCGCGGCGAGAAGTACAAGGTCGAGCACATCGGCGACCTGGACGACGATGCCCGCATCACCTTCTACCAGCAGGGCGACTACATCGACATGTGCGTCGGCCCCCACATCTGCTACACCAAGGCGCTGAAGGCCTTTAAGCTCACCGGCGTCTCGGGCGCTTACTGGAAGGGCGACAAGGACAACAAGATGCTCACCCGCATCAACGGCGTCGCCTTTGCCACCAAGGAAGAGCTCGACGAGCACATGCACATGCTGGAGGAGGCCAAGAAGCGCGACCACCGCAAGATCGGCCGCGAGATGGACCTCTTTATGATGCGCGACGAGGCCCCCGGCTTCCCGTTCTTCCTGCCCAACGGCATGATCCTTAAGAACACGCTGCTGGACTACTGGCGCGAGATTCACCACAAGGCCGGCTACGTGGAGATCTCCACGCCGCTCATCATGAACAAGCAGCTGTGGAAGACCTCGGGTCACTGGGACCACTACAAGGACAACATGTACTCCACCGTCATCGACGACGAAGAGTACTGCATTAAGCCCATGAACTGCCCGGGCGGCGTGCTGGTGTACGCCTCCAAGCCGCACTCCTACCGCGAGCTGCCCATCCGCGCCGGCGAGATTGGCCTGGTGCACCGCCACGAGCTGCGCGGCGCCCTGCACGGCCTGTTCCGCGTGCGCTGCTTTAACCAGGACGACGCCCACCTGTTTGTGCGTCCCGACCAGCTGACCGATGAGATCGTGGGCGTGGTCAACCTCATCGACTCCGTATACCAGAAGTTTGGCTTTAAGTACCACGTTGAGCTTTCCACCCGCCCCGAGGACTCCATGGGTTCGGACGAGGACTGGGCGCGCGCCGAGGAAGGCCTGCGCACCGCTCTGGAGAAGCTGGGCATGGACTACGAGGTCAACGAGGGCGACGGCGCCTTCTACGGCCCCAAGATCGACTTCCACCTGGAGGATTCGCTCGGTCGTACCTGGCAGTGCGGTACCGTGCAGCTCGACTTCCAGATGCCGCTCAACTTTGACCTGGAGTACGTGGACGCCGACGGCACCAAGAAGCGCCCCATTATGCTGCACCGCGTGTGCTTTGGCTCCATCGAGCGCTTTATCGGTATTCTGATTGAGCATTTTGCGGGCAAGTTCCCCACCTGGCTGGCTCCCGTGCAGGTCAAGGCACTTCCGGTTTCCGAGAAGAGCCGCGACTACGCTCACGAGGTATGCGCCAAGCTGGAGGAGGCCGGCATTCGCGTGGTCTGCGACGACCGCGACGAGAAGATCGGCTACAAGATCCGCGAGGCCCGCAGCATCGACCGCGTGCCCTACATGCTCATCCTGGGCGAGAAGGAGGTCGAGGCCGGCAACATCTCCGTTCGCGATCGCTCCAACGAGACCGTTCAGATGAGCGTTGACGAGTTTGTTGCGAAGGTGCTCGAGGAGATCAAGACCCGCGCCTAAGGCAAACTTCACAACAATTAACAAAGGCGACCGTCCACACAGGGCGGTCGCCTTTTTTCATGCCCGAATAAAAAAGCCGCTGGTTAAGCGGCTTTTTTTGTTGCACAAAAAGGTACAGGTTTTTGTAGAGGGGTATGGAGATGTACCTACTAGCAGTACATTTTGCGTAATCTGGGCAAACGCTGATTAATTGCTCGTATAATGTCGTCTGTCGAAAGATACAAAAACCTGTACTTTTGCGACTGCGCCTAGCTGCGAGCGAGAAGCCTGTTCTAAACGCCCCTGCATTTGCGTGCATCGCAAAGCAAAAAGAGGGGGGGGGACGAGAACATGGAACAGACGGCACGGCGCCAAGAGCAGCTGCCAGGCGCATTTAACGGCGTCACCACCAACAGCCAGCACGGCCGCGTCCGCTGGTATCTGGTCCACACCCCCAATGGAAAAGAGCGCGAGACCTGTGAAAAGGTTCGCTGCATTATCCCGCACAACCTTATGCAGGACGCTTTTGTGATGCAAAAGGAGTTCTGGTTTAAGCGGAACGGCACCTGGTCGCTCCAAACCAAACCCATGTACAAGGAATATTTCTTCGTCGCCACGCACGATGCCGCCGCGCTCGATAGGGCCCTGGCTCAGTTGAGTTTTGGCTGTCGCATCGCCGGCAGTAGGGAGCGGGCGTATATGTCCATGCCGGATGATGCGCAGGATTGGTACCGCAGCGTGCTGGATGCTGACGGCGTGGTGCGCAACAGCGTAGCGCGCATAGATGACGGCGTGTTGCACATAGAGCAGGGGCCCTTGGTGGGGCAAGAAGCCCGTGTAAAGAAGATCGACCGTCATAAGCGCTGGTGCCTGGTAGACGTGGGCGAAGGCGACTCCACATTTAGGGAGCTGCTGCCGCTCGACGTGCCCAGCAAAACGTAAGGGAGACGTTGCACTAGCAAATTACTTGATTTTGGATTCATAGATGGGGGGGGGTTCCTGGGGACAGGAACGTAAGTTTTATTGTGGCTGCTAATAAAGAAGTGACAGAGAGCAATGCGCCCGCGGGGGCAGCGCTGATTGCTCAGGCTATGGACCAGCGTGAATGCACCGGTCAATATAAGGCTGTGCAATCCATCATGGACTGGGACAACTCGCGCCTGGCCTACCGTGCCGTCAAGCGCGCGTTCGACATCGTGTTCAGCGGCTGCGTGCTGGCCGTCATTGCCGGGCCGAGTCTGTGTCTTGCCGCGGCAATCCGCCTGGAGAGCGAGGTCAACCCGTTCTACAGTCAAATTCGCGTGGGCCAGACCCACCGCGACGGCAGCCTGTCCACCTTCCGCATGTGGAAGTTCCGCAGCATGTACAGGGACGCCGACGAGCGCCTCGCCGAGCTCAAGGGGCAGAACGAGATCGCCGGCGCCATGTTCAAGATGAGGGAGGACCCCCGCGTCACCAAGATCGGCAGGTTCATCCGCAAGCATTCCATCGACGAGTTTCCGCAGTTCGTCAACGTGTTCCTGGGGCAGATGTCCGTCGTGGGCCCGCGCCCGCCGCTGCCTAACGAGGTGGCCGAGTACACAGAATTCGACCTGCAGCGTCTGGCCGTCAAGCCCGGCATCACCGGCTGGTGGCAGGTGACCGACCGCAATTCAACGGGTTTCGACGGAATGGTCCAGCGCGACCTTGAGTACATAGCCAAGCGCGGCGTCATCACGGATCTCAAGATCGTTCTACTCACTGTCGTCGAGGTAATTACGGGAAGCGGGGCGTGCTAGTGTCAGCCGGCAATCGTTATCCAATTCTGAACACGTATGTAAACGCCATCTCGCTTGACGAGACGGTGGATGAAATCGAGAAGATCATCGCGAGGGGCGTACCGACCCAGCATGTCGTAATCAACGCCTCCAAGGTCAACCTGATGGAGGCGGATCCCGAGCTCGCGTCAATCGTCAACGAATGCCCCCTGATCAACGCCGACGGCGCCTCGATCGTCTGGGCGGCGAAAAAGCTGGGGGTTCCTCTCGGGGAACGCGTCACGGGCATCGACCTGTTCCAGAGGCTTGTCGGGCTGGCGGCCGCGAAGGGGGCCCGCCGACGCCCATGTCCGAGAAGGGCTACCGCATCTACCTCTTCGGGGCGAAGGAAGAGGTGGTCACCAAGGTCAAAGCGATTTTCGAGGACAGGTACCCGGGCATCCAGATCGCAGGGTATCGCAACGGCTACTTCACCGAGGCGGACGAGCCCCAGATCGTATCCGATATGGCCGCCTCGGGAGCCGACATGATGTTCGTCGCTTTCTCCTCTCCCAAGAAAGAGTACTGGGTCCACAAGTACATCGACCAGATCGGAATCCCCTTCGTCATGGGCGTCGGCGGCAGCTTCGATGTTGTTGCCGGCGTAACCGACCGAGCTCCGACGTGGATGCAGAAGCACGGCCTGGAGTGGTTCTACCGCTTCATCCAGGAGCCCGGAAGGCTGTGGAAACGCTACATCATCGGCAACCTAAAATTCGTCGCCCTCACGTATAAATACAAGTTCGCTAAGAAAGGTGAATAGCAATGGTTAACGTTATCGGTCTCGGCTACATCGGCCTGCCCACCGCCCTCATGATGGCATCCCACGGCGTGGAGGTCGTGGGCACGGATTACAACGAGGAGCTCGTCGCCACGCTCAACGCCGGCAAGACTACCTTCAAGGAGGAGGGCCTGGACGAGCTGTTCGCCGACGCCCTGAAGTCCGGAATCAAGTTCTCCACCGACTACCAGGTCTGCGACACCTACATCGTCTCGGTCCCCACTCCCTACGACAAGCTAGACAAGAAGATCGACCCCTGCTACGTCGTGGCGGCCTGCAAGACCGTCCTCGAGCTCGCGCCCGAGGGCGCCGTGCTCGTAGTCGAGTCCACCGTCTCGCCCAACACCATCGACCGCTTCGTTCGCCCGCTACTCATAGAGGCCGGCCGCGAGGACGTCAGGCTCGTCCACGCCCCCGAGCGCATCATCCCGGGCAACATGGTCTACGAGCTGCTGCACAACAACCGCACCATCGGCGCCGACGACCCCGAGGTGGGCGAGGCCGTGGCGAAGGTCTACGCCAGCTTCTGCCAGGGCGAGATCTCCGTCACCGACATCCGCACCGCCGAGATGACCAAGGTCGTCGAGAACACCTTCCGCGCGGTGAACATCGCCTTCTCCAACGAGCTCGCCAAGATCTGCCGCATCGGCGGCATGGACGTCGCCGAGGTCATCCGCATCGCCAACAAGCACCCGCGCGTGAACATCCTCAACCCCGGCCCGGGCGTCGGCGGCCACTGCATCCCGGTCGACCCGTGGTTCCTGGTCGGCGACTACCCCGAGACGGCCAACTTCATCCGTCTCGCCCTGCAGACAAACGCCTCCATGCCCGAGTACGTCATGCACCGGGCCCACGAGGTCATGGTCGAGCGCGGCATCACGGACGCCTCGAAGGTCGGCATCTACGGCCTCACCTACAAGGAGAACGTCGACGACGTCCGCGAGTCCCCGACGCTGCAGATGCTCGAGTCCATGTCCGAGCACCTCTGCGCCGGCTCCGTCAAGGTCTACGACCCGTGGGTCGAGCGCGACGAGGTTCCCGGCCAGGTCCACTCTATGGATGAGTTCCTGGACGGACTGGAGATGGTGATCGTGATGGTCGGCCACTCCCAGGTCACGGACAACCCCGGCATCTTCGGCGAGCGCGTCCTCATCGACCCGCGCAACGTCTGCGGCGACGGAGAGAACGTCTACAAGCTGTAAGACCATGTGACTCTTCAGGAGAAATCGTTTTGAAGAAGGTAATGCTCGTCTTCGGCACCCGCCCGGAGGCAATCAAGATGTGCCCGCTCGTCAACGAGCTCAAGGCGCGTACGGATGAGTTCGAGACCGTCGTGACTGCGACCGGCCAGCACCGCGAGATGCTGGACCAGGTTCTGCGCGTCTTCGACGTGACTCCCGACCACGACCTGGCGATCATGAAGCCGGGCCAGACGCTGTTCGACGTGACGTGCGACGTATTGCTCAAGCTCAAGGCCGTCCTCGAGGACGAGACGCCCGACGTGGTCCTGGTCCACGGCGACACCACGACCAGCTTCGCCGCGGCGCTCGCGTGCTTCTACCTGCAGATCCCCGTGGGGCATGTCGAGGCCGGCCTGCGCACGCACGACATCTACAGCCCCTGGCCGGAGGAGTTCAACCGCCAGGCGGTCGACATCGTGAGCGAGTACTACTTCGCGCCCACGGAGGCGAGCAAGCAGAACCTGCTCGGCGAGGGCAAGCTCGAGTCCGGGATCTGGGTCACCGGCAACACCGGCATCGACGCACTGCGCACTACCGTGCGCGGGGGCTACTCCCCCCCCGAGCTCGATTGGGCTGAGGGCTCCCGCCTCATCCTCATCACGGCGCATCGCCGCGAGAACTTGGGTGAGCCCATGCACCGCATGTTCCGCGCCATCCGCCGCGTGATGGAGGAGCATCCGGACACAAAGGCAATCTACCCCATCCACATGAACCCGCTCGTCCGCAAGGCCGCCCACGAGGAGCTCGACGGCTTCGACCGCCTGCACATCATCGACCCGCTCGAGGTGCTCGATTTCCACAACTTCATGGCCGCGAGCCACCTCATCCTCACCGATTCCGGCGGTATCCAGGAGGAGGCCCCGAGTCTGGGCAAGCCGGTGCTCGTCATGCGCGACACCACGGAGCGCCCCGAGGGCGTGGCGGCCGGCACGCTGAAGCTCGTCGGCACCGAGGAGGACGTGATCTACCGCGAGTTCAGCCGCCTGCTCAGCGATCAGGCCGAGTACGAGGTCATGAGTCATGCGTCGAATCCTTACGGTGACGGACATGCGAGTGAGCGAATTGCGGACGTTATTGGAGGTAAATAGTGAAGCTAAAAAAGAGGTTTACTCTTTCTCTTAAAAACAACCTGCGCTTCATTCCTGATGAGGCATATATGCGTCTCTACTTCAAAGCCAAACTTCATTACGAGCCTGATTTCGAGTGTCCTAAGACATTCAATGAGAAGCTGCAGTGGTACAAGCTTAACTACCATAATCCAGTTTTGACTCAGCTCGCAGATAAATATGGCGTGCGCTCTTTCGTCGAACAACGTATTGGGTCCGAGTATCTTGTGCCACTTTTCGGTGTTTTCAATGCAGCTGAAGAGATCGATCTCGATAAATTGCCGGAGAAGTTTGTGCTTAAATGTACTCACGACTCGCAGAGCACATTTGTTTGCACGGATAAGTCGAATTTTGATTTTGTTGAGGCCAAGAAACGTCTGAATGTTGCCTTGCATAGAAACTGGTATTGGCAGGGCAGGGAGTGGGCTTATCTCGGTATCACGCCTCGCATTGTGGCGGAAGCATTTCTTGATGAACCTGGAAGAGCGACTCCGACTGATTACAAATTCTATTGTTTTGACGGTAAGGCAGCTCTTGTTCAGACGGACGCCGATCGTTTCACTAATCATGAAATGCAGTACTTTTCTACTGAATGGGAGCAGCGTGGCGATATCGACCATGAGGTATCTGAGCATGAGCCTACTGTAAAGCCCGAGAACTACGAACTTATGCTTGAGCTTTCCGAGAAACTCTCTGATGGTTTCCCTCACGTGCGGGTTGACTGGTACAACATTAGCGGTAAACCTTACTTTGGCGAGATGACTTTCTATACCGGAGGCGGATACGATCCCTTCTATGCACTAGAGGAGCAACCCGATAGACTTGACCGAGAGCTTGGCGATTTGTTTGTTTTGCCAACTGTTTCCCATTTAGAAAAGTACTGCGATTGGTCTTGCCCTTCTTCTAAAAGATCTTTAGGTGCTGATAATGCCTAAAGTGTTGATGATTGGCCCGAGTCTTGATGCTATGGGTGGCATCTCCACGGTTGAAAACAACATTATGAAGTGGTCGAATCGTAACGAAGGTTCAATAGAATTCATTTCGACAACTGCTGAGGGCGGGAAGTTCAAGAAGCTCTCCATTGCCCTTGTGGCTTATATGAAATATCTCAGCAGGCTCAACGCGTGCGATCTCGTACATGTGCATATGGCGTCTCGTGGCAGCTATCGCCGAAAAAAGATCTTCATGAGGGCGGCCTTCTTTCGAAACAAACCCGTTCTTCTCCATCTGCATGGTAGCGAGTTCGGTGTTTGGTTTGACGAAGAATGTAGCGAGGCTGAGAGACGCGATATCTCGCATTCCTTTGAATGTTGCTCAAAGGTGGTCGTTCTGTCGGAGGAGTGGAAGGAATTCCTTCTAAAAAGGCACATCTGTTCCTTGGATCGTATCGTGGTGGTGCATAACGCCGTTGACGTTCCTGAGGTTAACGCTATTGATTATTCGTGCAATACGGTTTTGTTCATGGGGCGTCTTGATGCGCGCAAGAGTCCGGATTTACTTATGCGCGCTGCTAAGCGCGTTCTTAAGACTCATCCCGATGCGCGTTTTGTCTTTGGCGGAGACGGGGATGTGCCAGCATATGAACAACTGGCGGATGAACTTGGAATTGGTGACAGGTGCAGCTTTATAGGCTGGGCTAAAGGTGAAAAAAAAGACGAAGCCTTTCGCAACAGTAGCATGTTCTGCCTTCCTTCGAAGAATGAGGGCATGCCTATGAGTGTGCTTGAGGCAATGTCGTACGGACTTGCTACCATTGCGACTCCTGTCGGGGGTATTCCACAAGTCATTACCGACGGCGTAGACGGAATTATGTTTCCAGTTGATGATGTTGATGCGTTGGCCACTAAGCTCGAGAATCTCATGAGCGATATCTCTTACAAGGAAATGATTGGAATTCAGGGACGAGCTCGCATAAAAGATGCCTTTTCCCTTACGGCGTTTATGAACCGGCTTGGCATGGTTTACGAAGATATTTGCCGGTGAGACTCGCTTTCTTGGGCGATATTGGAGACCCGTCAGACTCCGTTTCTTATTTCCAAGTTGCACATTTAGGAGCGTGACGATGGATAAGACTATTCATTACTGCTGGTTCGGAGGCAATCCGCTCTCTGAGACTGCTGTGAGGTCCTTGGCTTCGTGGGAGAAGTTTGCGCCTGGGTTTGAGGTCAAGCAGTGGAATGAGGATAACTTCGACTTCGCATCATGCTCTTGGTCAAGGGGCGCGTATGCGGCGGGCCTCTGGGCATTTGTGTCGGACTACGCTCGCTTTAAGGTCTTGTATGAGTACGGCGGCATCTATATGGATATCGGCAGCGAGCTCATACGAGACATATCGCCTCTCATGGAAAGCATTCCTTTCACTGCAATCGAAGAATCCTCGTTGACTGCCACCACCGGCTTGATTGTTGCTGTTGAGCCTCATGACCCTGTAATTCGCGCATGCGTGGAACGATATGAGTCGATGGAGTTCTCCTGTGATCCTGATTTTCTCGACAAGATCACGGTGAATGAGGTATTCACTGCTGAGCTTCAAAAAATCGGCTTTGAACGCGTGAATAAAGAGCAGCATTTCGGTGACTGGCTTGCCTTGGACTCCAAAGCGTTCAACCCCGTTTACGGTTTCGGCGGTTATCACATCAAGCGTGAAACGTACAGCATCCATCGCTCTTCGGGAAGCTGGGTTGAGCCCAAATATCGCATCAAGCGGAAGGTTGTGCGTAAGTGTTCCCCTTTCATTGGGCGAAGGCTTTCGCAGATTTTGGGTCGAATTCTCATGGAGCTTAGTGACGGTGGCTTGGTTGTAGGAACTAAGAGAATCTTTGGCGTTGTTCGCGAAAAGATTGCTAGAGGAGAGAGAAGTTAGAGTGGACGTATTCGCTAAAGATACTTATCACTATTTCGGTACGCAAGGCGTAAAGCTCGGCCGGTTATTAGGTGATTTTGGCTACCGCTATGTTTTCTATCTAAGGATGTGTCAGGCAGGGGGTTTGCGAAAACTCCTCTTCACGCTTCCGAGGAAACATCTTTCCAGGAAGTGTGGACTCGAGATTTCGCCATCAACTCAAATTGGTGAAGGCTTCTACATTGGTCACCCTTACGGCATTACTGTAAACGCCGGCGCGAAGTTCGGCCGTAACGTGAACATCCATAAGGGATGCACCATCGGCCAAGAAAACCGTGGCCATAGAAAGGGCGTCCCTACGATTGGTGACCGCGTATATCTCGGAATTAACTCGACGGTTGCAGGTAATGTGACCATTGGAAACGATGTCTTTATTGCCTCCAATACCTTTGTTAACCAGGATATTCCCGATCATTCGATAGTCATTGGCAACCCGTGCAAGATTATCGAAACCGATAACGCTACTGAAGGTTACATCATCAATTTGGTTTAACGAGCTTGCGAATAGTTAGGCGGTAAGATATTGAAACGCATAGGCATCCTCACATTTTCGAATACCGTAAATTATGGTGCTTCGCTACAAGCATGTGCTCTGCGCAGGACCGTGATGTCGTTGGGCTGCGACTGCGAAGTGCTCAATTACAGCAATAAGGAACTCGATGATCGAGAGTTGGGTACGTGCTTCTCGTTCAATCCTTCGGATGCCGTTCGCTATTTCCTTCGCAGGGGTTTTGAGCGCCAGAGGCTTAATTCGTTCAGTCGATTTGCTAAGCGCAATCTAAGCCCTACGGGAAAGCTGGATAAGCAAGCTCTTATTGATAGAGCCAAGAGCCTCGACTGCGTCCTCATTGGCAGCGATCAGGTTTTCAATCCTCGGGTTAATGGGCATGACCCAGTCTTCTTGGGTGAAGGCATCGCTGAAGTTACAAATGTCGCGTCTTATGCTGCCAGTCTGGGAGATGCGACGGCGGAATCCATTTTGGCATGCGATGAAGGCGCGGCCGACAGGCTGGCAAAGTTCACTGGTCTTTCCGTTAGGGAACCGAGCTCTATGGAGGTCCTTAGCGAGATGGGGCTCGAATCTGTATTTATGCCTGATCCGACCCTGCTTCTTACGGGCGATGACTGGTCGGCGTTAGCCTCAGATGACGGCTTGGATACGATACCTCAATCCTATGTTCTGCTTTATACGCTTAACTCTGAGCAAAAACTCGTGGATCGAGCTAGGAAGATCGCCAGCGAGCTCGGCGTTCCTGTCGTCTGCATTCATTACAACACGAAGAAATTCCCCGGCATGATTAACGTGAGGGGTATCGGTCCGGCTGCTTTCTTGAAGCTTGTTAGTGAGGCGTCGTTTGTTTGCACGGACTCCTTCCACGGCGCCTGCTTCTCCATGAATTTCAATAAGTCGTTTGTCGTTAAAACGTCGGACTCCGCCGTTCAGAGTAACGTCAGGATTACAGACCTGCTCGCACGTTATGGAATTGAGGGTTGTCTGTATCGAGACGAGGTCGTTACTTCGGCTGTTGACTATGGTCATGCAAACCAGACCCTCTCACATGACCGTGATACAGTGCGTGCCTTTATCGCTCGCTGCATTGGATTGTAGGTGTCGTTTCTGGCTTATGTTTGCAAAGAATACTTTTTGGAACTTGGTCTACCAGTTGACCGCTATCGTTGCCGGCTTCCTCGTCCCAAGGGCGATTATTGGCGTATATGGATCCGAGGTTAACGGTCTGGTGACCTCTCTAACTCAGTTTATTGGTTATTTCGCACTTGTCGAAGCTGGTATTTCTGGTGCGGCGACCTTCGCTCTATATAAGCCTATTGCTAAGGGCGACTGGGATGGGATTAACGTCGTGGCTTCGGCCTCGAAGGTCTTTTATCAGAAGTCGGGCATGTTGTTTCTTGTCTTGCTGGTTGGCCTTTCGGTCGTTTATCCCATATTTGTCTCGGTAGGTTCGCTTGCGCCTTGGGAGATCATGGTGCTTACCTTCCTGTTGGGTGCCAAGATCGTCGTGGATTTCTTTTCCCTCGCCAAGTACCAAGTTTTCCTTACCGCCGATCAAAAGAACTGGCTCATTCAACTCGCATCGACGGTCTTCACGCTGGTTAACACGGCCGTCATTTTCTTGTTTGCCTATCTCCATGCTCCTGTTGTCGCTGTCTATGCGTTGGCTCTCTCTGCGGTTTTTGCGCGCAGCCTGATTCTCGCTCTGTATACACGCTGCCATTATCCGAAGCTCAATTGCAAGGTTGATTACGGTGACTATCAGCTACCCCAGAGATGGGATGCGCTGTTTCTCCAAATCTTGGGAGCCGTTCAGTCGGGCGCGCCCGTTATTTTGGCGACCTTCCTCTGTAGGAGCATGAGTGAAGTTAGCGTTCTTGCTGTTTACATGCTCGTATCTACGGGGCTACAGATGATTCCGAATGTCCTTGGTACAGGGCTTCAGGCGCTCTTTGGTCGACAGATTGCTGAGGGAGACTACGAGGGTCTTCGGTCTTCCTATAAGCCATATCGAGCGCTTGTGTACGCAGTCTCCGCTGTGGCATGCGGATGTGCTTTTTCATTGATTATGCCGTTTGTTGATTTGTATGCAGGCGGGTTTCACGATGCAAATTACCACAATGTCCTGCTCGGTTTCCTCGTCGTCCTAAATGTTTTTCTCTATCATGGCAAGTCGTCCCAGGGCCTACTTGTAATTGCTGCTGGCATGTACCGTGAGACTAGGGCGCAGACCTGCTTGCAGGCTGCAATCATTATCGTCTTGGGTATCCCACTCACAATGCACATCCGCACGGTCGGCACAATTGCTGCGTCCTGCGTATCCAATCTATACCGCGTGATTGACCTTTTGCTCTACGAGCCTCGTAAAATCTCGAAGGACTCTCTTTCGAGTTCGTTTTGGTCGTTTGGCGTGTATGTATTACAGACCGTTCTCGTGGCCATGCCTGGCTATCTACTGTCTTGCTTCGCTGGAAGTTGGACAGGATGGATTGCGGTCGCCATCGGTCTTGTCATTTGGGGCGCAGTCGCCGCATGCGCGACGCTCTATTTCTTCGACAGGCCTAGCTATAGTTCGATTATTGGTCGTTTTATGAGGATTAAATAGGATGAATTATTTCAGCGCGTCTAGGGCCGGTGTTGAGTCTTGCTCTGAGTTAGAGCGACGCTTTTCCCTAAATGATGGGTCCATGGTGTTCATTCCACTGCTCTTTTACGCCTTTTTCTGCCAATCGCTCGCTGCTTCTGCGCTTGCACTCGATGTCTGCCTCCTGCTATCTGCTACGGCGTTTCTCCTGCATTTTGTGACTAACAGAAGATTTGCTTGCAAAAGATTTGGCCTTGAGCTGGCTTGGGCACCTTTCTTTGTGCTGTTCTTTATTCATAGTTTGATATACGGTGTGGCTAATTTAACCCTGCTCGTAGTTTATACGCTTCTATTTCTGTGCATGTATGTTGCGGCAGGCGAGCGATCCTGGGTCACTTCATGCCTTAGGGTTCTTGTCGCCTTTGCAGCATTTCATGCGTTCTGCACCATCGTCTTCTGGCTAGTCCCCGCACTTTATCTGCCAGTTAAATCTGCCTTCTTTTCAGGTAGCTATATGGCTAGGGACTATCGCTCTGGCTTCACGGCGCACTACAGCACTAATTCGATTTATTTGAGTTTGGGTCTCGTCTCTTGGGCCTGTGGTCTTGCTGGTAGCAGGGAAAAGGTTCGGATTAAAGATTTGATGCTGAGCCTGATGCTCTTGCTTGCGCTTTTTCTGACTACTAAGCGGGGTCCTTTGGTTGCATCCGTTGCTGCTATCGTCATCTCGTGTCTGTTCGTAAATAGAAAGAAGCTTACCGGGACGATGCTCAAGACCTTGGTTGTTGCTGCAATCGCTGTAATAGCTGTCGGCGTTCTTGCTACGTTTGTTCCCGCTGTTCAGGCGACTCTTGAGAGGTTTATTGAGCTTTCAGATGATGAAACGGGCAATGGCAGAAGCTATTTGTACGATTGCGCTTGGAGTATGTTTTATGCAAAACCCTTACTTGGTTGTGGTTGGGGGACTTATTCCAAGTATGTTGCCACTACCTCCCTTGGTGCAATGTACAGCAATCTTGGCTTTTCGTCGATGAGTGCTCACAACGTATACCTTCAGTTGCTTGCCGAGACGGGTGTGATTGGCCTTGCGGCTTTTGTTGTGCCTGCGTTTCTCTCCATCCTTGCAGCCATGCATCGATCTGAATCTCTTTTAGAGGAAGGTCCTTATGGGGACTCCTTTTGCTTGTGGGCCTGTTTGGGTGTTCAGATTTTCTTTCTAATTTATTGCTTTTCAGGCAACCCTTTATACGATCCGCAGTGCTACATACCGTATTTCATTTCATGTGTGGCGGCGTTTGCTATTTGCGGCTCAGACAAGATGATTCTTAACGATAGGGAGGGATTCCATGGATATCTGCAAAGATAGTCAACGCTGTACCGGGTGCTCTGCGTGTCTGTCTGTGTGTCCTCGATTGGCGATTCAGATTGTAGAAGACTCTCATGGGTTTTACCGTCCGAAGATTGACGAATCAAAATGTGTTGAGTGCGGTTTGTGCCAGAGGGTATGTCCGGCTAATGGTTTGACGAGCGACGATCTGAAGATGAACTCTCGTCGGGTATTGGCTTATCAGGCTGACGACGCCGAACGCGCAAAAAGTTCCTCGGGTGCCGCGTTTTGGGCCTTGGCTACTTACGTCCTAAATAATGGCGGCGTCGTTTACGGCGCTTGCTTCGATGAAGATTTCCGCGTTGTTCAGCGGCGTTGTGCCTCTGTTGACGACGCGCAATCTTGTCGAGGCTCAAAATACTCACAGGGCTTCGTTGGCTCTTCATATGTCGAAGCATATAACGACTTGAAACAAGGTCTTGACGTGCTCTACAGCGGAACCCCATGCCAAATTGCGGGTCTTAGGAGTTTTCTGTCTAAGAAAAACTATTCCGGACAGTTGGTTACCTGCGATTTAATCTGCCATGGCACACCTAGTAATCGTATGTTCCGCGAATACATTTCCTTTTTGGAAAAAAAGTCCGGAAAGAAGGTCATCGAATATTTTCATCGCCCCAAGGACAGAGGTTGGGGAGTCCATGTCGAGAAGGCTCTCTTGGACGACGGCACTGCTCTCTATGACACGATTGAATCTAATACTTGGCGAGATGTGTTCTATAGCAATAACGCTTTAAATTCCAGCTGTTATAACTGCGCCTATACCGACGTCAACAGGGTTTCCGACTTTACTCTTGCTGATTTTCTTGGCGTCGATCGAGTTCGCAAAGGTTTTAATGATCATAAGGGACTTTCTGTTGTTATGGTTAATAGTGAGCTAGCCGAGCGTATTGTCGCATCTGGTGTATTTGAGCCCGGCGTAACAGATATATCTCTTGAAGAGGTGCTGCCCGGTAATCCGATGCTGGAGAGGTCGTCCTCTCCGCAGGGTAACGTTGATGGTTTCTGGAAGGCTTATGAGCATAAGGGGTTCGAGGGCACTGCTCGGTTTGTTGGCGCCTACGGCTTCGTGAAATCTCTCAAGACTCTTGTGAAACAGCTTATTAAAAGGAAATAGTTACTAGGGGCGTTTCTCTTGAATTTAATGGACTTTGTTGAGCATGTGGCGACCTGGATTTATGTCCGGGGTAAGTTGGCGTTTCTTGCAGGGAGATTCCCTGGCCAGATAACCATGACGAAGGCTTTCAGGCGACCGTTTTATTGTCGCGTATCGGATAAAGGCGTTATTAGCGTCGGTGAACGAACGTCTTTCAATTACGGTTGCGTCCTGATTGCTCATGAACGAATTGAGATTGGTAGAGGCTGCCTATTTGGTCCAAACGTCCATGTGTATGACTTCGACCACGGTATGTCGCAGGATGGGATCATGTATCGGGACCAGCCGACTACGACAGCGCCCGTGCATATTGGCGACAACGTCTGGCTTGGCGCGAATGTCGTGGTGCTTAAAGGTGTAGCCATTGGCGATAATGCGGTCATCGCTGCGAATAGCGTTGTTTCTAAAGATGTACCCGCGAATATGCTATTTCACGAAAAACGGGATCTAGTTTACAGAGAGCTTCGATAGGTTGCTGGATTGGCTTTCAATTCACGATGTACGCTGATCCGATAAAGCAGTATTGATAATGGCTTAATTGGATTAAAGCGTGCTTGCATTAGGGGTATCGGCTTGGGTCGATACCCCTTTTTAACCGGTTTGAAACCGCATCACTGGTAACGTCAAGTTTTTTGGAAATTGACAACCACATGACGGAGCACGGTCCGCGCTCTGTCATGTGGTCTCTGGCGGCTAAGCAGCGAATCACAGACGAATGGGATACGTGCCGAATTTGCGAACATCGTAACGGTCGACGAGGAACTGCTGTGCAAGGAAATGAAGACTCCTCCGAGGAAGACCATCGAGGAGGCGCCCAGCGCGCTGCTCGATGAGGAAGCTAATGGGGGATGGTGCTGTCGGTTGCGCTGGTCGCGCTGACGGGGGCGGCGTTGTTGTCTCTTTTGACATCTACTGCGGAATCACTTGAGTCGGTGGTGTTTGAGCTTGTGGTCCCTTCGGCCTTGTCAGTATCGCTTATTGCTGTCTTAGTTTGTGCCTGTTGCGCGGCTGTTGCTTGAGGCCGCATGGCTTCTGCGATGACCGCCATGGGTATTGGTGCGCTTGCCATGGACATGCGCGCGATTGCACATGGTGGGCGATGGGGGGCGTAGCGGAGCCTCTCTGGGAGCAGGCGATAGGGTCCAAAAGAAGCACCGGGCTAGCATGCCGCGCATATTTTGTTGGGGTTTTCGGAAACACCAGTAAACATCAGCGAGCTTTCTGTGTTAGCGATGGAATAATTTAGCCAAATATAGTCGGCCGAGATTGACCAATCCCGGCCGACCCATTTTAGCCAGCACGCCCGCATCTATGACTTTCCTATCGCATTCCTACATTCCCTCGGGCTGGATCCCCCTCACCTTCACCGCCTGGGGGACGGCATCCACCGAGCAGGTGTCGAGCCCCTGCCGCGGTTCAGCTGCTGCTCGACGTCATCTCGACCTTCGACTCGGCAGATAGATAGTCTTTGTTTCCAGCGGTCTTCCGGTCTATTTGATTCATCGCATACGCAACAATCCCATTCTGAATTCCCGAGATGCTCGGCGGGAAAGACTGATTATCGGCATCAATGGAAAATCTTTCTTCCCTGGTATCCAGTTGCTGCTGAATGCGGTCGGCATACTTCTCCGCCCATTCATCGGCCTTGTCATTTCGCACAAAGTAATTGTTGGATAGGCCTGTCGAGCGGTAGGCGTAGCAGTCCTTCTGATAGTTTGCCGCGTGGTCGGAGTGGGCGATTGCCATGAGCTCGTCGGTCAGGCCAAAGTACAGATGGCGCTGGTCCAGGTCTCCGTACCAGTTGTCGCTGGTGTCGTCCCAGGTTAGGTCCATCTGGCACCATTTACCGTCGATCTTTACGGCGTTCCAGGTGTGGCCGTTGCCGGTGATGCGGCCGTTGGTGATGCCCGCTGCGTTAAGGAGCTTGGAGTAGATGCGCTGGTAGCTCTCACAGGTGCCTTGGTGGCGGGTGAGGCCGCTCTCGGCGCTGCACCAGTTGAGGCTGTGGTCGTACTCCAGCTGGTCGAGCGTCCAGTCGTGGAGCCACAGCGCCATGTCGTATTCCGAGCCGTTTGTCTCTTGCCTGCATTGGGCCACGGCGCTGTTGACGATCTGCGTGACGCTCGGGCGGGCGGCGTCGTTTACGGTCACCTCCGCCGTGGTGCGCAGATAGTAGATCCCCTTGTCGTTTTGGGGTCGTTTCTGCCGTTGTCCATAAAGTAGAAGTGGATGCGGTACGTGCCCGATGCCGTGAAGTCAAAGGTAAAGTCGTGGCCCGTGGTGCCCAGGCTGTAGTAGCTGGCCCATGCCGGGCGCGACGGGTCGCAGACGCTTTCCTGGCTGGCCCCCGCCCCCAAAAGGGGGCCGGCCCCGGGAAAGCGCT